>Ga0209456_10000118_pt1 | contig 42803 bp, 36 predicted proteins | sample COG_11_FD_184755 | JGI IMG/M metagenome (GOLD analysis project Ga0209456, IMG submission 184755) | Pelagic marine sediment microbial communities from the LTER site Helgoland, North Sea, for post-phytoplankton bloom and carbon turnover... | ecosystem: Environmental > Aquatic > Marine > Neritic...
TCGTCCGCCGCGTCCCCAAGTAGAACCACCGTGTTGTTCAAACGGTCAGCCACGCTTTCGGCACTTGCCGGGTTACGCTCGATGAGCTTGACCGAGTAACCCTTTTTCTCGAGATTCGTGGCCAGACCAAATCCGATATTTCCACCGCCAGCCAGCATTACCCGGTTCACCAAGCGGTCCACTTTGCGCAATTCGCTCATCACGTCGTTGATGTTTTCACGCGCCGCCACGAAAAACACCTCATCCTCGAGTTTTATGATGGTGTCGGCTTCGGGTGAAATGACTTTCTCCGAGCGGTAGATCGCCGCAACACGGGCATCCACGTTTGGCACGTGGTCCCTCAGTTCCGAGAGTGGACACCCGACCATGGGGCCGTCATGGTCTGCGCGCACTCCGGCCAGCTGTATCCTGCCACGGGCAAAGTCCAGCACCTGTATGGCACTCGGATATTCGACCAGGCGCATTATATGGTTGGTCAGTATCTGCTCCGGGCTGATCAATACATCGACGGGGAATGCGTCAGTGTCAAAAATCTCCTGGCAGGTGAGATATTCCGGTGCCCGAATGCGCGCCATCTTGGTAGGCGTATCGAACATGGTGGCGGCAATGGTGCATGCCACCATGTTGATCTCATCACTGTTGGTAACCGCCAGCAAAAGATCTGCATCTTCGGCTCCGGCGCGGCTCAGCACACTGGGATATGCGGCGTTCCCGGCAACCGTTCTGATATCGAGCCGATCCTGCAGCTGACGCAATGCATTGGCATCGATGTCGATCAGCGTTATATCGTTCGCTTCCCCGGACAGCACTTCGGCGGTTGACGCGCCGACCTGGCCGGCGCCTAGAATGATGATCTTCATATCGAAGTTTTGTTATTTATTCGACTTCTTTATCGATTTTGGATCGATATCCAGTGACTTCAGCTTCCGATACAGATGGGTCCGTTCGATGCCGACCAGGGGCGCAAGCTCGCTGACACTGCCGCGCACCTCGCGCAGTCTTTGAATCAGATACGATCTTTCGAACATATCCCTTGCTTCCCGCAGCGGCAGGTCCAGCATTGATTCCGAAAACCACTGATGATCGGTGCTCTGCTTTTTCATGCCGAGGGCATCTTCAATCTCCTCGGCACTGACATCGACTTCCTTTTTCAAAATCAGAACGCGTTGAATAACGTTCCTGAGCTCGCGGACGTTCCCCGGCCAGGCGTAGTGACGCATGGCATTTAGCGCCCCGGTTGAAAATTTTCGGTAAGGTAGCTGTTCCTTCTCGACCATCCAGTTGAGATAGAACTCGGTCAATTCAGGGATATCTTCGATATGTTCGCGCAAGGGAGGCACGTGAATCGGCACGACGTTCAAACGGTAATACAAATCCTCCCTGAACCTCCCCTCGCGTACCAGAACCGGCAGATCCCTGTTGGTAGTCGCGATGATACGAACATTCATATCGATGTTCTTCCGTCCTCCAACCCGCACAAAGGTGCCATCTTCGAGCGCGCTCAGCAGTCTCGCCTGCACCTCGAGGTTTGCGTCGGTAATCTGGTCCAACACCAGCGTACCCCCCTGCGCTTCCTCGAAACGGCCGCGCCCTATGTGGCCGTTCTGTTCGCTACCGAACAATTGCACCGCCAGGTTTTCTCCTGGTATGGCGGCGACGCTGATTTCCACCAGCTGATTCGCCGCTCTTTTGCTAAGTTGGTGCAGCATCCGTGCAGCCACCCTCTTTCCACTTCCCGGATCTCCGGTTACCAGCACCCAGCTGTCGGTGGCGGCTGTCCGGGTTATGAGATCCTTGAGTCTGCTGATCTGTTCGCTTTTGCCGATCAGTTCGGCACTGGGCTGCAGCCGATCCTTGAGATTGAGGTTTTCCAGCCGCAGCTTCTCGCTCTGCAGCGCCCGATTCACGGTGATCAATAGCTTGGCTGTCGACAGCGGTTTCTCCAGAAAATCATAGGCCCCGTAGCGGATCGCCTCGACCGCCGTCTCTACATTGCCATGCCCCGAAATCATGATAGTGGGCGCTCTGAGCGCATCATCTTTCGACCATTCCTTGAGTAGCGAAATGCCGTCCGTCCCCGGCATCCAGATGTCGAGCAGTACCAAATCGAACTTGTGCTCTTTTCGGAGCCGTCTGGCGCTGTCGCCGCCTTCCGCTGTCAGGACCCCATACCCTTCGTCTTCCAGAACATCCTGCACGACCTGTCTGATATCGGGTTCATCATCGACGATCAGGATTGTTTGTCCGCTCATGCTTTCTCCCCGGTCGACCCGACCTTGGCGAACTCAGTCACGGAATTCGATCGGTAGTTCGTCTGGGGCAATCTTATCGTGGTCCTGGTGCCCTCGCCCGGCCGGCTGTCCACCCAGACCCCGCCGCCATGTTCCTCAACGATCCTTTTCACGATCGCCAGTCCAAGCCCGGTGCCTTTTTCCTTCGACGTGGCGTAAGGCTCGAATAACTTGCTCATCATTTCCTCGGGGATGCCGGGCCCGTTGTCGCGAACCACCAGCTCGACGTAGTTGTTGTCTCCCGTTTCCACGGTCCGGGTAGATAGCACGATGGCCGGAGCTTCCGTATTTGCCAGCGCATCCTGAGCATTGATCAACAGGTTGTTTAGCACCTGCCGCAACCGGCCTGCGTCGGCTGTTATCCGGGGCAGTTGAGTGTCCAGATCATAGGTAAAGCCAATCCCGCGATCATCCCGCTTGTACAACTCGGAAACGTCCGTAATTAAGTTATTCACATTGACTTCCTTCAATTCCATACGCACCGGCTGTGCGTAACTCGAGAAAGCGTTGACCATTTCCTCCATCGACTGTACCTGTTGTACGATCGTCCGGGTCGCGCGGTCCAGCGTTGCGCGATCAGCACCCGTCAGCAGTCCCAGATACTTGCGCCTTATCCGTTCGGCAGACAACTGGATCGGGGTCAGGGGATTCTTGATCTCGTGCGCCAAGCGCCGGGCGACTTCTCCCCACGCCGCGTCCCTCTGCGCCTGGATGAGGTCGGTGATGTCGTCGAACACGACAACATAATCGCCCCGGCCGGTCAGTTTCGTACCCCGAAGGATCAACACCTGTCTGCCGTGGGAACCAAATATCGTGACTTCATTCTGCCATTCGGTCAGCCTCCTGGTCATGGACTCGCCAATCACGCTGAATAAAGGGTCCAGATTGGGGTGCTCTTCCCCGATGCGATTCGCCGACAGACCTCTCTTGATTCCGGTGCCCAGGATCTGGACTACCGCCGAGTTCGCAGTCCTCAGTTTGTGATTGTCGTCGAAGGACATGACGCCGGAAGATAGATGTTCCAGGACGGTCTCCAGATAAGTTCGCTGATTTTCCGCCTCTTTCTGGCTGCGGCGGGCCCTGCTCTGCGCCTGGTTGATCTTCTGCGTCATTTCGTTGAAAGATTTGACCAGCACGCCGAGTTCATCCGTGCTGTTGACCGGTAGCTCCTTCTGGTAGTCACCGGCTGCCACCGCGCGCGTCCCCTCGGCCAGATCCCTCAAGGGCGCGGTAATGCGGCGTGATATGAAGATCGCGGCCCACACAGCCAGGAGGGTCGCAACCAGCGCAACCAGCGTCAGCGTCAGAATGAGACTGAACTTGAGAGGGCCCCGGAAAAAAATCATCTGCTTGTACTGGGCTGAAACGGATTCCACGCTGTCGGCAAGTTCGGCATAGCGAGAAGGCAACAATTGAAGGGCCTGCAGTATCCGATCCGGCTCGCCCATCACAGCAGAGCCCACGGGCACGGCGATTCTCAGCTGCTGCCCGCCTCCAGAGATCGGCTCGAGGCCGGCATACTCCTGGCCCCGACTCGTCTGCGACAGGATCCGTTCGTCGGGGATGCTCGGGAGCAGGAACTGTTCATCGCCGTAACTGGAAGCAATGAATCGTCCCTCCTGAGTGTACATCGTCAGTTCCAGGTATCCGCCCTCATCGCTCAACTCGTTCAGCAAGGGGATGATCTCAAAGGTATTGCTGACGCTCTCAAGCCTTCGCGCACCCTCGACCAGCTGATCTACTCCCTCTTGCTTGACGGCCTCCAGCGTCGTTGCTCCAAGCAACAGGGCATCGTCCACCGCATTGTCGATTTTGACGTCGAACCAGCTGTCAACCCCCTTGCTCAGGAACTGGACGGAGAAATGATATACCACGGTTAACGGTGCCAGAACGAGCAGAACGAACATTGCCACCATGCGCAGGGTCAATCTCGAGCCCAGCACCTTCGCCCGCAGTTGTCGATACAGACGAAGCAGATTGACCGCGATAAGGATACCCAGAGCAAGGATCCCAAGGATATTTACACCGAGAAGCGCGGAGTAAAACTCCCCAGACAGTTTCGCATGCTGCGCCGCGGAGGTGAGGAGAAACAACGTAAACAGCAGCAGCAGGGAAAGAACCACCGCCGGAACTGGCCCGAGCAGGAATCTGACTACTGATTTCTTACTTGCCATCTTGTCCAGTCACTGGACATCCGCCAGGAAGGTGAGAAAAACGCCAGAGGCCTCAGAGCCGCGGGCAGCCTGTTTATGTCAAGGCGACTGCGCACTGCCAGAGTATACCCCCTAACACCCGGTTTTACGCCCACCGGTAGGGTGAATACCTGACGCCTAAGCACACCCATACTGTTCAGCGCTTCGTTTACGGAGTTGTAGATATCGATTTCACCATTTTCCAGATTCTCCACCACGTATCGATCCGCAAGACTATGATAACGGAGCTGTCGGCGCACGCGCGATTCCAGCAAAGCTTTGTTCCACAGCACGCCGCCGCTCAGTAACTCGAATTCTGTGAGCATCACCAGCGGGACGCCGTTTTCTATCGCGAGCTCCACTTGATCACTGAGGTTTATCTCGACCCAGGTAGACACGTGCAGATCTTGTTGATCCAGGCGAGCCTGCACATCCCTAACCACGAAGTCGGCCGACGCCGCGCCGGTCAGCGCCATAAACAGCCCAAGGGTCGGCAACAGAACCTCTTTGACCCGTATTCTGCACCGGTGCAGGCGGAATCCTTTAATCCGTTTTATGGGCGGCATGCGAACGTCATTCACTCTTCCTTTTCTGCATGAGTGCGTAGTAAAACCCGTCTACATTATGTACTCCGGGTAAAGTCTGCAAGCCAAATCGGCTGCGCCGCCCCGCCGGCGCTCGTATCTGCCGGACCTCCAAATCATCACGATCCGCCAGGAACCGCGCTATTTGACAATCGTTTTCTTCCGGAAAAATAGAACAGGTGATGTACAGCAAATGGCCTTCCATAGCGACGGTTTGCCATAATTGCTCGAGAAGTGACGACTGTCTGGCTACCAGTCCGCTCAGGTCTTCAGGCCGTCTGAGATGTTTGATGTCGGGATGGCGGCGGATCACCCCGGTCCCGGTGCACGGCGCATCCAGCAGGACGCAATCGAACGGTCTCCCGTCCCACCAGGAACCGGGGTCACCGGCGTCCGCCACCCGGACTTCTGCTGACAAATTCAGCCTGCCAAGATTTTCGCGGATCATTGCGACCCTTTTATCGCTGATATCAACTGCAAGCACGGAACCGATATCGGGATATCTTTCGAGGATGTGGGTCAATTTCCCTCCCGGAGCGGAACACGCATCCAGTACGCGGTGACCCGGTTTTACAGGCAAAGCCGGCGCAGCCCATTGCGCCGCGCTATCTTGCACCGACACCCACCCTTCGGAGAAGCCCGGCAGTTCATGGACAGCGACGGGTTTGTCCAATACCACACCATCCGCTGACAGGTCGTCGATGCGTCCACCGAGACCACAGCGGATTATTTCTTCGAGGTATTCAGTCCGATTCAATCGCCGGCAGTTGACCCGCAATACCATTGGTGCACGCTCGTTGTTGGCTTTCACGATCCGCGGCCAGAACGTTGGCCACGAACCGCGGATATGCGTCAACATCCACTTCGGGTGGTTGTAGAGGGCCTCCTCGGAAAGATTTGACGTCGATTCGCCGCGCCGCCTGATATAGGTTCGCAGCACCGCATTGATCAACCCCTTCGCCCAGCCTTTGCCGAGGTGATCGCACGCTTTGACCGTTTCGTTTATCGCCGCGTGGGCGGGAATCCTGAGCTCGTCCAGCTGGTACAATCCCACCAGTATCAACAATTCGAGGTCCCTATCATTTCTGCGCAGGGGTTTTTGCAGAAGTTCGATCGCGGCCTCCCTGAGACGCCAGTACCATCTGGTCACGCCGAACACCAGTTCTCTGAGCAGCGGTGATGCCTTGTCGGGCAGCGCGTCGTTCAAGGATTTCCCCTGCTCCAGCATCGACCGCAATACCATGACCGCGTCGGCCCTGCAGCGCGCTACTCTGGCTCGCATGTTGCAGCTCGGCGGCTGGACGGGCTTTCGGATCGACCGTGCCGGCGCGGCACTGCCATCAGGGTTCCCGTTGTAAATTGCACAGCAAGCGATCGCCCTTGGCGATGGAGTACCCGTTCAAAAAATCACGCGCAGGAAGCGGTTTGCCGTGGTCCCTCTGCAACTTGGTCAATCTCAACATGCCCTGTCCGCAGGCCACGGCTATGCCCCGCTTGTCGACCCGACAAACGGAACCGCACGTCTCCGGGGCGCCGGGATCCGTGTCATCCGTGATTTCGGCTTCAAGAACCCTGATCCTGTTCCCCTGGTGCTTTGTATGGGCGACGGGCCACGGGTTTAAAGCTCTTATCTTGTTCCGGATATCCTCCGCAGATCTCGCCCAGTCTATCGACGCTTCACTTTTTTTGAGCTTGGGAGCGTAGGTTGCGTGGACCTCGTCCTGGGGCACCGGCGTCAATTCTCCCGACAGGTAATCGGGCAGGCAGCGCAGTAGAACTTCCGCACCCAGAGCCGCCAGTTTTTCCATGAGCGTGACCGAGTTATCGGAATGATCTACATTGATTTCACTTTTCGCGATGACCGCACCGGTATCCATTCCTGCGTCCATCAACATGATCGTTATACCGGTTGTCGTATCTCCGGCTTCTATCGCCCGTGCCACGGGGGCCGCGCCTCGCCATCTCGGCAGCAGTGATGCGTGCACGTTCAAACAGCCATACTTTGGAACATCCAGAATACTGGTTGGAAGGATTTGGCCATACGCCGCGACGATCATGATGTCGGGCCGGAGCATCCTGAATTCACGGCACACAGCCGCTTCCTTGAACGTTACCGGCTGCATCACCGGTACGGCGTATTCGATTGCCAGCAGTTTTACCGGGCTCCTTGAAATGTGACGACCTCTACCTGAAGGTCGATCCGGTTGGGTGTAAACACCGACCAGATTTAACCCGTTGTCTATCAATCGGCGTAAAACCGGCACCGCAAACTCGGGCGTGCCGGCAAAAACTATTCGTTTGGAATTCAACATGGGAAACGATATACAGGTTTCAAGTGAATCCCGGCCGACCCGGTGTTACATGGAAACCAGGAGCGTACGGCTTTCTCCGCTGCAGTATGATTTCCCGTAACGGCTAGGCGACTGCGCTGCCGGTCAAAGTTTCTAAACCGCGGCGTTCCTGCTTACTCAGTTTTTTACGAATTCTGTCACGCTTGATTCGGGACAGGTGGTCGACGAACACCTTACCATTCAAATGGTCGATCTCATGCTGGATGCACACCGCCAGAACACCGTCCGCCTCCAAGATGAATTCCGACCCGCTGCGGTCCAGCGCATTTACCACTATGGACTCCGCGCGCTTGACAGTGGCATAGATTCCCGGGACCGACAGGCACCCTTCCTCTCGCTCTTGTTCTCCCGAGGACGCCGTAATAACAGGATTGACGAACACGTTCAGCGCTGACTGGTCCTCGGATACGTCGATGACTATCACTCTTTTCCGGACATCGACCTGGATCGCGGCGAGACCGATTCCAGGTGCGGTGTACATGGTTTCGGCCATATCGTCTATCAGCTTGCGCGTGTCATCGTCTACGACTTTTACCGCTTCAGCGCATCTACGCAACCGCGGATCGGGATAGGTCAAAACGTTCAAAATCGCCATATTCTGATAAAGTGGGGTATTACACCGATAATCGCGGAATATTGTACTTTTCCCGCTGTTGCAAAGGAACGAGAAGTTTCACATTGGAGTTGTGGCTCACTTGGACTAGACTTAACATAAGCACCCTGCTTTATCCACCTGATAACAGACAATAATATTGCTAATGATCCGACGTCATAGGCGATTTAGCGCCATTCTGGTTGCCCTCTGGCTAGTCACCGGAGGTATTGCATACCCTTTATATGCGGCTGAAAACGAGCCGCCACAACTGGTGCCCGGGGCACCTGAACGATATGTCGTCCAGGATGGAGACACGCTCTGGGGCATCGCTCAGAAATTTCTCGTCGACCCATGGAGGTGGCCGGAAATCTGGCAAATGAATCCCGGAATCCAAAACCCGCATCTTATTTTCCCGGGCGACGTTCTGGTCCTGTCGGGGATAGGCGAGGGTGATACGGCCCAGGTCAAGGTGCTCCGCAGTCGCAAAGTAACCAAACTTTCACCCACGGTCCGCGCCGAGCCGATCGATCAGGCCGTGCCCACGATCTCGCCGGATATTATTCTGCCCTTCCTGCGTAAACCACTGATCATCGGGCGTACTGAACTGGACAACGTGCCTTACGTGGCGGCCGGAGAGGAGGGGACCATTTCCTTAGGCAAATACGACATTTTCTGGGGCCGGGGATTTGACCAGAAAAACGACCGCGCCGCGGCCGGCGATCTGTTTCACGTGTACAGGCCTGGTAAACTGCTGATACACCCCGAGACGAATGAGGCGCTGGGGATCCAGGCGCTTCACCTGGGAATCGCCAGGGTAATCGAGCCCGGTGATACATCGAAAATGGAGATCATACTCGCCTACGAGGACATCAATCCCGGTGACCGCCTGGTTGCACAGGAAGAACAGATCAATCTGCCTTACTTCCAGCCCCGGGCACCGGAACGCAAAGTCAGCGGAATCATCGTCGATGCGCCGGGGTCGGTATCGGAACTCAGCCGATTGAGCATCGTCGTGCTCACGCTGGGCGACCGTGACGGCATGGAGCCCGGGCACGTCCTGAGGGTTCTCAGGAAAGAGCCCGAGCAAAAGGATCCGGTCACCGGAAAGCTGTTCCAACCGCCGTTGCAGAAAAGCGGGCTGGCCATGATCTTCCGGACCTTTGAAAAGGTAAGCTATGCGCTTGTGATGACATCGAACCGCGTCATCCACATCAACGATATAGTACAAACGCCCTAGGGGGGCTGTTCGGCAGGCCTCACCCGCGGAGGCAACGCAGTCGACGAATAGGCGGGGGCTTGAGGACCCGGGTCGCTGATCCGTCCTGCCTCCACGGCCCGATTTTACGATACTTCAGGGAAGAGGTTTTTTGATGGACAGGGAAACCGTCGGCAGCTCCGAGCAAACCCGCGCGTGGTTGCGCTTGCGCCACTGTCGAGGTCTACCTCCTCCGGTCGCCCTGAAACTGGCTGCAGAACTCGGCACCGCGGAGGCCGTTCTCGCCGCAACTACCAGCCGGCTCAGGGAACTCGTGGACAATAGGAATATTTCCGACAGAATCCTGATTGATTGCGACGAAGAGGGTGTGCAGCGGGATATCGCGTGGGCCCAACAATCTGATCGGAACCATATTCTCACGTGGGCCGACGGCCGCTACCCCAGCTTGCTCAGGGAAATCCCGGATCCTCCGTTGCTCCTGTACGTGAGAGGTGAACCAGAGTGCCTGGAATCGAATCAAATCGCGATCGTCGGGAGCCGAAACCCGACCCCCGGCGGCCGCAGCCTCTCATTCCGGTTTGCGCGCAATCTATCGCGGGCGGGATTTACGATCACCAGCGGACTCGCGATTGGTATCGATGCAGCTGCCCATGAAGGGACCCTGGCGGCGTCTGGCCCCACAATCGCCGTCATGGCGACCGGGCCTGATCGGGTGTATCCGGCCAGGCATCGAAACCTGGCCAGGGACATCGAGGCTACAGGCGCGCTGGTATCCGAACGCCCGGTGGGTGCAAAGCCGACAAGATGGTCCTTTCCCGGCCGCAATCGGATCATCAGCGGCTTGAGTATCGGTACGCTGGTCGTCGAGGCGACCGAACGCAGCGGATCGCTGATCACCGCCAGGACCGCCGGCGATCAGGGCCGAGAAGTGTACGCGATTCCCGGCTCCATTCACTCGCCGCTGTCCAGGGGATGCCATACACTTATTCGGGACGGTGCGGGCCTGGTGGAAAGTGAAGACGATATCCTGGGCGAAATTAGCCTTGTCGAACTGCCGCGACGTCATCCTCCCGTTGAAGGGGGCCGTGGCGATCCTGACAACCTGCTTTTGTCGTCGATGGGCTATGATCCAGTTGCCATAGACACCATAGTGCAACGGAGCGGATTGACGGCTGACAAAGTTTGCTCCATCCTGTTACGCTTAGAAATGCAGGGGCTGGTGGAGGCTGCCACCGGTGGCCACTATGTTCGAGTTGGGTAACCTGCCCCGGTAAATGAAGGTAAAGTATGAAAGAGAATATGCTCGAAGTCCTTATGTATCTTTTCGAGAACTATATGATCGAAGGAAATGAATTTGAGCCGGACCAGGAGGTCTTATCAGCCGAGCTGGCGCGGGCTGGTTTCGGGGATGGTGAAATCAACAAGGCATTCGACTGGCTGGAGGATCTGTCCATCCTGTGTGAACAGGTAGGGACGCCCCCTGCGGGGGGCAGCGAATACGGCGTACGCTATTTTTCTCCGGACGAACGTGCACGATTTCCCATGGAGGCGCAAGGTCTGCTGCTGTCTCTTCAGCAAACGGGAATACTAGACGCGCAGACCCGCGAGCTGGTTATCGACCGGATCATGGCCCTGGAAACCGATGACATCGACATTGATGATTTGAAATGGGTGATCATGATGATCTTGTGCAACCAGCCAGGCCGGGAGGATCTATTCGCGTGGGCGGAAGAACTGGTGCTGGATGGCGTGCAGGCCCATTTGCACTGATGTTTGTGCTGAGAATCGTACCATAGCAGTTCGCTGCTGGCACTGATCATTGAGCTACTTCTTCGCCATGAACAGCCGTCAACCAACCCGGGGCCGAAGCCTAGCATGCCCAAGAATCTGATCGTCGTAGAATCTCCGGCCAAGGCCCGGACAATCAGCAAGTATCTCGGCAAAGGATTCAAGGCGCTCGCATCCTACGGGCATGTCAGGGATCTGAAACCAAAGACTGGCGCCGTCGACCCGGACAACCAGTTCGAAATGAACTATGAGGTTATAGAGCGCAACAAGAAGCATGTAGACGCCATCGCCAGGGCGCTTAAAAACTCCGATGCGCTGTATCTGGCAACAGACCCGGATCGGGAGGGTGAAGCGATCTCGTGGCATCTTTACGAACTGCTCAAGGACCGGGACGTTCTCAGGGGCAAGGATATACACCGCGTAGAGTTCTACGAGTTCACCAGAGATGCAATCCGCAAGGCCGTCGAAAATCCGCGCGACCTCTCAACAAGCCTGATAAACGCTCAGCAGGCACGCCGTGCCCTGGACTATCTGGTCGGATTCAACCTGTCTCCGCTACTGTGGCGAAAAATAAGCCCGGGACTTTCGGCCGGAAGGGTGCAAAGCCCCGCTCTGCGCATGATTGTAGAGCGTGAGGAAGAGATAGAGCGGTTCGAAACTCGTGAGTACTGGTCTATTGAGTCGGACCTTACACACGAGGAAAAGCAGTTCGTTGCCAAGCTAATCCAATACAACGGGGAAAGGTTGAAGCAATTCTCAGTCACCAGTGAGAAGCATGCTTCCGAGATAAAACGAGATCTGAACGAACTGGCTCAGGGCAAATTCACCGTCTCTAAAGTAGATAAGAAACAGCGCCGGAGAAATCCGGCGCCGCCGTTTACCACGTCGACATTGCAGCAAGAAGCTGCAAGAAAAATAGGTTTTGGTGCGCAAAAAACCATGCGCGTCGCTCAGCAGCTGTATGAAGGTGTGGAAATTGAAGGCGAAGTCGTAGGTCTGATTACCTACATGCGTACGGACGCCGTCAATCTCGCGCAAGAGGCAATTGGTCAGATCCGGGAATATATCGGTACAAAATTTGGTGCCGACAACGTCCCCTCAAAACCGCAGATCTACAAGAACAAGTCGAAGAACGCTCAGGAGGCACACGAGGCGATCCGAATTACAGCGCCGGAAAGAGATCCGGACACTATTCGATCCGCCCTCAGTGTAGATCAATATAGGCTCTATCAACTGGTATGGAAAAGAACCATCGCTTGTCAAATGATCCATGCCACGATTGATACCGTCGCGGTGGATTTCGAAGTTGGGACGGGGAACATATTTCGCGCCAACGGATCCACGGTAGTCCATCCAGGCTTCCTGACGGTCTACGAGGAAGGTACCGACGACGCCAGGAAGGATATCGAGCAGAAGATCCTGCCGCCGCTGAAGACCGGAGACACGGTCATGTTGAATGCAATAAGGCCGGAACAGCACTTTACGGAACCGCCCCCGAGATACTCCGAAGCCAGCCTCGTAAAGATGCTGGAGACATATGGCATAGGCCGTCCCTCGACTTATGCATCCATTATCTCGACACTTATGAATAGGGAATACGTAACCCTGGAAAACCGCCGGTTTCATCCAACCGACATGGGCAGGATCGTCAACGGCTTTCTGTCCACGCATTTCCATCAGTATGTAGACTACGAGTTCACGGCAAAAATGGAGGACCAGCTCGATTCGGTTTCCCGCGGCGAACAAGAGTGGGTCCCGGTTATGAACGAGTTCTGGCGGCCGTTCAAAGAGCAGGTAGAAACCAAGGCGAACGTTTCGAGAGAAGAAGTCGCTCAGGCACGCAACATTGGAAACGATCCCATATCGGGAAAGCCCGTCAGTGTCAGGATGGGCAGATATGGCCCCTTCGCACAAATCGGCACCAAGGACGACACAGAAAAACCCCGTTTCGCGGGCCTGCGACCCGGTCAAAAAATGACGGAAATTACCCTCGAGCAGGCACTGGAGCTGTTCAAGCTACCCAGAGAACTAGGCGTCAGCCCCGAGGGAGAAAAAATCGTCGCCAACATTGGTCGCTTTGGACCTTATGTCAAGTACGATAACAAGTTCGTTTCCCTGAAGGTGGACGATCCATATACCGTCACTCTCGAGCGCGCACTGCAAGTCATTACCGAGAAAAAGCGGGCGGATGCAAACAAGATCATCAAGCAATTTCCAGATTCCGATCTGCAGATCCTGCGCGGGCGATACGGACCCTACATCACCGACGGAAAGAAAAACGCGCGGGTTCCCAAGGACAGGGAACCGGAGTCACTGGGGTTTGATGAATGCCAAACGCTACTGGAAGCCGCGCCGCCGCCTCGGTCACGCGTCAAGAAAAAATCGACTAAAAAAACAACTAAAAAAATAACTAAAAAAACAGCCAAAAAATCGGCCAAAAGGAAATCTGCCGCCGGCTCCTGAGACGGAAGGTTGGTATCGGGCTGGACGATGGAGTTACAGGCTGGCCAGCATTTCCCGGGCGCGCTCCAGCGCGATCCGCTGCATCGGCTTGCCGGCAACCGGGCACAACGGTGCTTCCCGGATATCCTTGGTGTTAAAAGCCAGCACCTCGACGCCAACTCCTTCCCGAGCAAACCGAAACGCGGGGATCATCGTGTATCTTCCACGCCTGAACCGAGCCCTCTTCTCGAACGATTCGTAGGGAATGGAATTTATCGCAAAGCAGTCGGCGATGTCTTCCGGGGTATCGGCAAAAAGGTGCAGTTCAACCGGAGTCTTTTCGGTGACACTTCCACGCAGGAGCGCACCCACCACCCGCGGTTCATAGCGTACGAACATCTCCATGGTCATCGTCGCCAGACACCACAACATTCTGCAGCGGGCCGACCATCGATCTCCATCAAATAGACGCAGCCGCTGTTGCAGCGCCGCCTCGATCTCCCTGTTGGTCGGAAGGGGGACCCGCTTGCCTAGACCCAATCTTCGTGCGGCTTTGGTTTTCGCCATGTGGAAATCCCGTATACCCTGCTGGTCCATGATACGAGCCGCTTCTTCACTGATTAATATCCGTCTGTGTTCGCTGGAGGCGAAATACTGGGTTGCATTACGCTGTTTTTTCATATCGACGCGCCTTCAGAAGAGACCTTCCGTAGTGCCAGGCTGAGGCTGCGGCACCGTCGACAAGGTTGCGGGATTTGCCGGCCCAAGGCCGTCGACAACGGGGAGCCCGACCGGAGCATTGGAGACGAGAAAAAACTCTTTATATCCGTTCGGCGAACCCGTCTGTGTGACTCTGCCCGTGTCCTTGTCCACATAGCGAGACACCACGTTATCGGGAGGGATAAAGAATCGGTTCGCGGTTCCCTCCAGCGCGACTTTCATGAAATCTATCCATATCGGCAGAGCGGCTCTCGATCCCGCTTCGCCGCGGCCAAGTGTCGACGAATCATCGAAACCCACCCACACGGTAGTCACCACTTCCCGGTTGAAACCCGAAAACCAGGCATCCCGAAAATCGTTGGTGGTCCCGGTCTTGCCCGCCAGATCGGTCCTGTTGAGTTGCAGTGCACGCCTGGCCGTACCGGACCTGACGACCTGCTGCATCATGTCAGTAATCAGGAAATGATTGCCTGAGTCGAGGACCTGTCTCGCGGCGGGTTGTTGCGGGCCTGGCGATGGCTCAGCATCCACAGCCTTGGCGCGGTCTGTGACGCTGCAGGCACGACAAACTCTCCGCGGATTTGTCTGTTCGATGATATCCCCGTACTGGTTCTCGATCCATTTGATGAAATAGGGTTCTACGAGATACCCACCGTTGGCGAATACGGCATATGCGCGGACGATGTCGATGGGCTTTATCGTGCCCGAACCAAGCGCCAGCGAAAGCCCCCTTGGCAGATCATCGGGATCGAGTCCAAACCTGGCCAGGTGGTCCAGGCCATTTTCAATGCCGATCGCTCTCAATATCCTTACAGACACGAGGTTCAGGGACCGGCTCAATGCCTTGCGCAGCCGGGTCGGCCCAAAGAATTTCTTGCTGTAATTTTCGGGTCGCCAGATTGTATCCTGTGACTCGTCCTCGACCACAATGGGCGCGCCGCTGACCAGTGTCGCCGGGGTAAACCCGTGATCCAGCGCCGCTGAATAGATGAACGGCTTTATGTTGGAGCCGGGTTGTCTTTCCGCCTGCATAATGCGATTGAATTTACTCAGGTAGAAATCGAATCCGCCGGATAGTGCAAGGATCGCGCCATCGTCTGGTCTGAGGGATACAAGCCCACCCGCCACTGCCGGAAGCTGAGATAGACGCCAACCTCCCTGCTCCAGGCCGCGCTCCACATACACCACATCACCCGGAGCGAGCATCTCAGATGCGGATTTCGGCTGACCTCCCAGACTTTCCGCGCTTCTGTACCTGCGCGCCCATGCCATGCCCTCCCAGGGAATGGTCACCAACGCGCTTTTCAAGGTGTATACGGTGGCCGCTTTGGCCCTGGTTTCGATTACTACCGCCGGCACCAGTTCCCCGCTCGCGGGTATCTGTTTCAGGATCTCATCCAGCTGATTCTTGTCTGCGGTTTCATCGAGGTCGGCATGAGTCAGAGCCCCCCTGAATCCATGACGCCGGTCGTAGGCCTTGAGTCCCGTGCGCAACGCCTGCTGTGCCGTTTGCTGGAGTGCGCCTGCAACCGTGGTGTAAACCTTGAAACCGCGCCAGTATGCGTCTTCGCCGTACTTAGCCACCAAGTGATCGCGCACCATTTCTGCAACATAGGGTGCATCGACATCAACAGGGACCGAATGCTTGCTGGCGGTCAAAGGAGTCTCCAGCAGCTGTTGAAGATCCGCATCATCGATATGGCCCAAACCATGCATGCGCCTGAGTACATAGTTGCGCCTTTGCATTGCGCGTCTCGTGTTGGTCAGCGGATTGTCCCTGGACGGCGCCTTGGGAAGCCCGGCCAGCATTGCCATTTCCGCGAAGCTCAGATCTTCCAGTTGCTTGCCGTAATAGACCTTTGCCGCGGCGGCAAAACCGTAAGCGCGATGCCCTAGAAATATTTTGTTGATGTAGAGCTCCAGGATCTGGTCCTTCGTCAACGCACGTTCCAGACGAAAAGACAGCAGTGCTTCCCTCACCTTTCTGGTGTAGGTTTTTTCCCGCGTCAGAAAGTAGTTGCGCGCAACCTGCATGGTAATAGTGCTGGCCCCCTGATCGTGGCTCCCGGTCCGAAGATTGGCAACGGCGGCACGCATGACCCCCATGAAATCGACTCCAGGGTGCGAATAGAAACGCTCATCCTCCGCAGCAAGTATCGCCTGTATGAGCGGCTCGGGTACCTGCTCGATGACGACCGGTTCCCGTCGTTCCTCGCCGAATTCGGCCATCAGGAGTCCCTCGGCCGTATATACCCTGAGCGGCACTTTCAAAGGGACGTCCTTGAGAGAATCTACGGACGGCAGATTCGGCAGCAGCGTGAACACATACAACGCCACCGCGACCCCTGCTGCGACGACCAAACTGAACAGGACGCCGACAAATTTGAGAACGAATCGCACCGCAACTACTGGATGTGTGAGGAAGACCGTCTAAGCTTAGCATAGCCCGACGAAAAGCCCGATTTAGACTGTTATTTTGCTTTTGCTTGGACTATAGTTTCAAAGACTAATGTAAATTGGCATATTATGCCTGTAACTAAAGGAAATTAAAGGGGGAATTCTGACACTCTTCGGAAAAAAGCAACCCGCATTGATTGGCCTGGACATAAGCTCTTCGGCGGTCAAGCTGCTGGAACTCAGCAAGAGCGGTGCCCATCATCGCGTGGAACGCTACGCGGTAGAACCTTTGCCGCAAAACGCGGTAGTGGAAAATACCATTACCGAGGTCGAACAGGTAAGCCGCGCCGTAGAGCGCTGCGTCAAACGCTCAGGGTCGAAATCTCGCTACGCCGCGGTGGCCGTGTCGGCCTCCCATGTAATAACCAAAACGATCACCATGCCTTCGGGGATGCGTGAGGGCGATATGGAACAGCAGATCGAACTGGAAGCCGACCACTACATTCCCTACCCCCTGGAGGAGGTCAACCTGGATTTTGAGGTGCTCGGTCCTTCCGACGTCAATGCCAACGAAGATGATGTAGTCATAGCGGCCTGCAGAAAAGAAATCGTGGACGATTACATTGCGGTTGTGAGCCGGCAGGGGCTCGAGCCTAGAGTGGTGGATGTAGATGCGTTTGCCATGGAAGGTGCATACTCGCTGATCTCGCGCCACATGCCGGGCGGCGGCATGGAGAAGGTTGTCGCCATACTCGATGTCGGTGCGACCACTACCCATATGAACGTAATGCACAACAACCGTTCCGTGTATACCCGTGACCACAGCTTCGGCGGACGCCAGCTAACCGAGGAGATTCAGAGGCGTTACGGCCTCTCGTTCGAAGAAGCCGGGCTGGCCAAAAAAGTTGGTGGCCTGCCAGATAACTATCAAACGGATATCCTGCAACCGTTTCTCGAAGCAATGTGCCAGGAAACCATGCGCGCGCTGCAGTTTTTTTATTCATCCACTCCCTACAACAGCGTGGATCAGATCCTGCTAGCCGGCGGCTGTGCCCAGATACCGAACTCGGACGAAATGATTGCCAACCGGGTCGGCGTACCGACAACCGTCGCCAACCCCTTTGCCAGCATGTCCCTTGCTTCGCGCATCAAGCCGCAGCAGCTGAGTGGAGATGCTTCTTCCCTGATGGTGGCCTGTGGACTGGCCTTGAGGAGTTTTGACTCATGACGACCCGGGTCAATCTGCTGCCCTGGCGTGAGATACGCCGGCGTGAAAAAGACCGACAGTTGTTATCGGCATCGATCGCGACCTGGATCCTGATGGTGGTGGTTGTCTTTTACGCTCAATGGTATATGAATGATGTCATCGATCATCAGAAGAATCGGAACAGTTTCCTGCACAGCGAGATCAGCAAGCTAGAAAAGCAGATCGAGGAAATCGAAGATTTGAAAAGACGTAAGGACGCGCTGCTGGCCAGGATGGAAATCATTCAGAGACTGCAAAGTGACCGAACGAAAATCGTCCACGTATTCGACGATCTTGTGCGCAATCTGCCCGAAGGCATCTACCTGACCCAGTTCGCCAAAAAGAAGAACGCGATGGCGCTCAACGGATTCGCACAGTCCAATGCGAGGGTATCTGCTCTGATGAACAGCCTCGAAGCGTCGGATTGGTTTACCAATGCAAATCTCGACGTCATCAACGTAACTCCCAAGGGAGGGTCACGAATCAGCAAATTCAGCCTCAAGGTTCGTGCGGAAATCAAGAATGACAAAAGCAGCGCTATTGCGGAGAAAGGCTAATGGCACTATCTGATCTCCGCGATATCGATATCAACGACATACCTTCGTGGCCGACGTGGATAAAAATCAGCGCAACCGCGTTGTTGAGCGGCGCCATACTGTTCGCCGGATACTATTTTATCGTACAGCACCAGATCGACGAGCTGGCTCGCGTTGAGAAAGAGGAACTCCAGCTTCGCTCGGAATACGCGGACAAGAAGGGACTCGCTATAAACCTGGTGGCGTACCGGAATCAGCTCGAGGAAATCAAAGACACTTTCGGCATCATGCTGCAGCAGCTACCGGACAAAACGCAGGTGCCGGAGCTGTTGATCGACATCACACAGGCCGGACTGGGGCGGGGGCTGCAGTTCGAACTGTTCAAACCGCAAAACCGTCGGACTGCAGATTTCTATGCCGAATTGCCGATCAACGTTCAGGTGGTCGGTACTTATCACGAGCTTGGCAACTTCATAAGCGATCTGGCTGCACTGCCCCGGATCGTTACGATCGGGGACTTGGTCATAAAGCCAGCCGGTGGTGCAACGCTGCGAATGAGTGCGGTGACCAAGACCTACCACTACTTGGATGACGACACCGTCGAGAATCGCAGAGCGTCGAAACAAAAGAAACAACGGAAAACCGGATCCTGAACGATCATGTCAATCACCAGAATCTCCATAACAATCCTTGCCTCCCTTCTATTGATCGGTTGCGCCGAGCACCAGATGGATGATTTGCGTAGATTCGTAGATAACGTGCACAAGGACAAAAAACCCAGGGTGGACCCGCTCCCCCGTATCAAGCCCTACGAGACGTTTACCTATACCGCGTCGAAGCTCACTGACCCGTTTTTCGCGGGCAATCTGGCGCAGAGCCAGCCGGCGGCGCCGAACAGCGGTCTTTCGCCGGATCAGACCAGAAGAAAAGAGCCGCTGGAGCAATTCCCGCTCGATTCGCTTAGCATGGTTGGCACATTGTCGAGAGGCGATACGACCTGGGCCGTGATTCGCGCGCCTGACGATACCGTTCACCGTGCACAGAACGGTAACTATCTTGGCCAAAATCACGGTAAGATCGACAAAATAACGTCCAGCAAGCTATTCGTAAACGAACTGGTTCCCGGTGGCAACAATAACTGGGTAGAGAGAGAATCCAGCATCGCGATCGTCAAATAACAAGCATCCATAATGTATGAATATGGCAAGGGGCTCTAATATGTACCAGGTTGCAAACAGACTGCTTAGTGCTTCGATTGTGGCCACCAGTTTGGTGTTGTCGCTGAATTCCGCTCTCGGAGCGCAATTGAAACAGGTCGAGTGGCAATCGGACGATAGCGGCACCCTCAGCGTCCTTATCGATGGTCAAGCCCGTCACCGGACGGAAATCCTGGACGACGGTAAGCGGTTGCGAATAAACCTGCTGGGCACATCGCTAGGACACAACGCCGTGGATGTCTCGGGCCGGGGACAGGTAAAGGGGGTATTTCCGTACCTTGCAGCCGATGGGCAATCAGTGCATATCGACTTGTTAATGCGTGAGCCGTCGAAACTCATAGTGCTGGAGACGGAGTACGGTTTCGAGGTCACACCCCGGTCGACGGACAGTGATCCCATCGACAACAAACCCGCCGTTGATCTGGCCGACAATACGCCGGCGGTAGTAGCCGAGGCGACCGACGATACACCCGCACCGGAGCTCGACATTACTGCCGAACCCTTGGTCGCGCAAACGGATGCACCAACGGAAAGCGCTGCTTCCGAGTCGATGCAGCCGTCTGAATACAGCCTCAACGACATCAAGTTTTCGGCGCTTCCCGGCGGCGCCCTCCAGATCAATCTTTCCACCGATAGTAAGCCTAAAGAACCGGGTACTTTCAGCACCAATAAACCACCGCGCATTGCCTTTGACTTCTTCGGCATGCGCAGCAATCTGGATCAGAACGTTATAAAAGTTGGTAAAGGTGCCGTGGACAGCATCGCCACCGTGCAGACCGATGACCGTACCCGCGTTGTTTTCAACCTGGTCCGTCCGGTACCGTACAAAATGGAGATCACCGACACGGGCATCGTATTTCTCGTAGAAAATCCGGACACCGCGGCAGCGCGTTCGGCCAGGACCAAGCCGAAGCCGTTCCGCGATGCCGTCGGTAGCGTCGAATACAACATCGAGCGGATCGATTTCAGACGGAGCAAAACCGGCGGCGCCCGAATTATAGTCAATTTATCGGACCCCAAAGTCGGCGTCGATGTTCAGGAAAAAGACGGCGAGATCATCGTCGATTTTCCGAACACAAAACTTCCGTCTGAACTGGAACAGCGTTTGGACGTGATCGACTTCGCCACGCCGGTACAGACCATAGATACGTTCCAGAACGGTAGCACGGTCAGGATGGTGGTGACTCCGCTAGGACGTCATCAGCATCTCGCGTACCAGTCGGGCAATATTTTCAACATCAATGTCGACCCCATCCTTACCGCCGAAGAGGAGCCCGAAGTGGACGAATTCGGTTTCAGCGGCGAGCGACTGTCGTTGAATTTTCAGAAAATCAGTGTACGTGCCGCTCTGCAGGTCATCGCAGACTTTACCGGTCTCAATTTCGTAACCAGTGACTCGGTTACCGGCACGCTGACCCTGCGCCTGAAGGACGTTCCCTGGGACCAGGCGCTGGATATCATCCTTCAGACTCGAGGGCTGGGCATGCGCCAGACCGGTAACGTGGTGTGGGTCGCGCCGGCCGAGGAAATTGCCTCCAGAGAGCGGGCAAAGCTTGAGAGCCAGAAGCAGAAGGGTGAACTCGAACCCCTCACCTCGGATCTCATCCAGATCAACTACGCAAGGGCCGCGGATATTGCCGGTATCTTGAGAACCGTCAAAGCCGTCGACACCGGTGTTCAGCAATCCTTGTTCGGCAGCGTCAGCATTGGCCAGGTCGAAACCGAATCCAACTCCCTGTTGTCTCCCCGCGGCAGCGTTACCGTGGACAACCGGACCAACACCATCCTTATCCAGGACACCCGGGGCAAGATTAAGGAAGTACGCAAACTGATCGCGCAGCTCGACAAGCCGGTGCGGCAGGTGCTCATCGAGACACGGATCATCGAAGCCTCCGACACCTTCACTCGCGAGCTTGGCGCACGCTTCGGTCTCACCCGGCTGGTCCAGCAGGCTCAGGGCCCGGGTGGTGGCACCATCGGCGACACCTTCACCACCGGCACCCTTGAAGGGACGCGAGGCATCGCCCAGGGGGGCATCGTCGCCGCGGGCACGGACGTGCTCAATGTTGATCTGCCGGCGAACTCCATCGGTGACGAGAGAACGGCCTCCTATGCCCTGACTGTCGCCACCAGCGGTCTCGGCTTTGCCCAGATACTCGATCTCGAAATTTCCGCGCTCGAGCAGGAAGGCCGGGGCAAGGTCATTGCCAATCCCCGACTCATTACCTCCAACCAGCAGGAAGCCCATATCGAACAGGGGCAGGAACGGATCTTTACGACCACGGTACTGGGCGTGGGTAGCGTAGTCACCAAGAAAGCGGTGCTGAGCTTGACCGTCACACCACAGATTACGCCGGACGATCGGGTTGTCCTCGATGTCTTCATAACGCAGGATGATTTCGTTTCACCCGTCGACCCCACCATCAACACCAAGCAGATCCGGACGCAGGTCCTGCTGGAGAACGGGGAAACGGTGGTTATCGGCGGCATCTATCAACAGAATCTGCGTGAAGGCGAAGTCAAGGTACCGCTGCTGGGGGACATTCCGCTGCTGGGCTACCTATTCAAGAAAAAGACCAAAATCGACGATCGCGTGGAGCTGATATTCTTCCTGACGCCAAAGATCGTCAACCCGGCATTGAACCTGGGTGCGGCGCCACAGCGGGTGAGTCCCGCCGTGGACCTGGCCGGACTTTAGACGACGGTGCCGCGCTGACCTCGAGATCTGCACACGTCGTCGGAAAACATCATCCTTATTGGCCCCATGGGGGCCGGAAAAAGTACGATTGGCCGAAACCTTGCCAAGCAACTGCACAAACAGTTCTATGACTCCGACCAGGAAATCGAGAAACAGACCGGCGTAACAATCAACCTGATATTCGAAATCGAGGGTGAAGAAGGGTTTCGCGAACGGGAAAGCCGGACCATAGAAGCCCTTGCCCGAAAGAAAAATATCGTCCTTGCAACCGGGGGTGGAGCGGTCCTGCGGGAGCAAAACCGCCTCGCACTTCGCCGCAGCGGCATCGTAGTCTATTTGTACGCGCCCGTTGAAACCCAACTCAAAAGGACCCGCAGCAGTAAACATCGTCCCCTGCTGCAAACGGATCAGCCGGGCGATAAACTGCGCACCCTGATGAGGGAGAGAGAGCCCATCTATCGGCAGGAAGCGGACATAGTCGTGCACAGCAAAAATCGCTCACCGCACAGCGTCGTGCGGGAACTGATAAGAAAACTAAACGTGTTTGAATAGTTTGGGCAAAAGGTTAGTTTGTTGCGGAAGTCGGCCTATCCTGGCGCTGACTTGTGCGGCTTTGCCCGAACTTGGCATTCATTCGGATCCGAGCTTCGGCCATTCTCCTAGCTGCGGAGCGGCGCCCAACCAAACCTGTCCTGCGTCATCACCCGGGATTCGGCTGCAATATGCAGATTAACGTCGACCTGGCGGGGCGCAGCTACCCCATATATATCGGCAGTAACCTGCTGAACCGATCCGATATCTTCGATCGCCATGTATGCGGCCCTCAGGTCATGATCGTCACCAATGAGATTGTCGCACCCTTGTATCTGAACATGATGCTGCCGGCATTGACACGATTCGATGTCCATACGACGGTGCTGCCGGATGGCGAGCGCTACAAAGACCTGAGGACTTTGAATTCAATTTTCGACGCCCTGTTGAAAGTACCCTGCGACCGGCAGACTACAATCATAGCCCTTGGCGGCGGCGTCATAGGCGACGTCGCCGGCTTCGCGGCAGCATGCTACCAGCGTGGCGTCCCGTTGCTGCAGGTGCCGACCACCCTGCTCGCTCAGGTCGACTCCAGCGTCGGCGGGAAAACGGCGGTGAACCACGCCCTGGGCAAGAACATGATTGGGGCGTTCTACCAGCCGGTCGCCGTCATCGCGGATACCGATACGCTGGGCAGCCTTCCACAGCGGGAACTGCGCTCGGGACTTGCCGAGGTCATCAAATACGGGCTCATCGAAGACTATGAGTTCCTCGCCTGGCTTGAGGAACATATCGGGCATCTGCTCCAACTCGACCCGGACAGTCTCGCGCATGCCATAGAACGATCCTGCCGCAACAAAGCACGCGTGGTCGCAGCAGACGAACGTGAAACAGGCGAACGGGCGCTGCTCAATCTCGGCCACACTTTCGGACATGCCATCGAAACCCACACCGGCTACGGCTCCTGGCTTCACGGAGAAGCGGTCGCCGTCGGCATGGTCATGGCGATGGATCTTTCGGTCCGAATGGGCAACATCGAAACCTCAGACCTGGTCCGCGTAATCGATCTGCTGAAGCAGGCAGGCCTGCCTGTGCGGCCACCGGCCGGTATGACACCAGAGATGTTTTTGACGCACATGGCCGTCGACAAGAAAGTCGAAAAGGGACGCGTCCGCCTGGTGTTGCTCAATGCGCTTGGTGATGCCTATCTCAGCGATGACTATCCAACGGCACAGTTGAATCTGAGCCTGGCTGGATTTTGTCACTAGCCCGCACCCTGTACGCGGGTTAGACCCCGGCTTCGAATTCGAGTATGTTGAGACGGACAAGGAGATCCACCCATGATTCCGACTCGCGAAAGGCTTATAGTGGCTTTGGATGTACCGACCAGTGCACGGGCACGTGCGCTTGTCGAGGCTCTCGGTGACAGCGCCCATTTTTACAAGGTCGGGCTTGAACTGTTTATGACTCGCGACAGCTTCGATTTGATCGACTGGCTCCGCGACAAGGATAAAAAAGTATTCGTCGATCTCAAGTTTTTCGACGTACCCACGACCGTTGGCCGCGCTGTTGGGCAGTTGACCGGCCGCGGTATCAGCTTCGCCACGGTGCACGGCAATGATGCGATCATGCGCGCCGCCGCCGAGGCCAAGGGCGATGTCAAACTATTGGCGGTTACGGTGTTGACCAGTCTCGATCGCGGCGACCTCGACGACCTGGGATTTGATTGCGACGTCGGAGACCTGGTGATATCCCGCGCGCGCCGCGCCGTTCAGGCGGGATGCGATGGCGTAATAGCCTCGGGCCTCGAGGCCAAGGGATTGCGCTCAGCTCTTGGCGAAAAGTTCCTAGTGGTGTCTCCCGGCATCCGGCCCGTTGATAATGACGATGATCAGAAACGGGTCGTAACACCGGTTCAGGCATTCAGAAATGGCGCTGACTATATTGTTGTAGGTCGCCCCATCCGGGATGCCGGTGACCCCAAGCGGGCAGCACAAGAGGTCCAGGATGAGATCTCGAACCTGTTCTCGGCATGAACTAAAGGCATCGATTGCTGGCCCGCGGCTCTGGTGACACAAATGAAGAATGACCGGTTTTTAAGGGCGCTTGCCCGTGCACCCGTGGATTGCACACCGGTATGGATCATGCGACAGGCCGGCCGGTATCTGCCTGAATATCGGGCTACTCGTGCCCGCGCCGGGGACTTCCTGACCCTGTGTAAAACGCCGGAATTAGCGTGCGAAGTCACCTTGCAGCCCCTGCGGAGGTTCGACCTGGACGCGGCAATTCTCTTTTCCGATATTCTTACGATTCCCGACGCCATGGGACTCGGACTGTCGGTCGAAGAAGGCGTCGGACCTCGTTTAGAAAAGCCTTTGCGCAGCCGCGCGGATATCGAGAATCTTGCAGTTCCCGACCCCGAGTCGGACCTGGGTTACGTCATGGAAGCGGTGCGCCTGATCAGGCGGGAACTGGATGATCGGGTCCCGTTGATTGGATTCGCCGGGAGTCCATGGACGCTTGCCACATACATGGTCGAAGGTGGGAGCAGCAAGGAATTCAGCCTGATCAAGAAGATCATTTACGATGAACCCGAGACCGCACATTTGCTGCTGTCGAAGTTGGCGGCCGCGGTCGCGGCTTACCTAGCCGCCCAGGTCGCGGCCGGCGCGCAGGCACTGATGATTTTCGATACCTGGGGTGGTGTGCTCACGAGTAGGGATTACGAGAACTACTCTCTCGGTTACATGCGCAAGATCGTTAATGCTCTGGACAGGGACCTCAAGGAGGACAGACCGCCCGTGATCCTGTTCACCAAGGGCGCGGGGCAGTGGCTGGAAAAGATTGCGAGCGCAGGGTGCGAGGCGGTTGGGCTCGACTGGACCGTCGACCTCGATGATGCGAGAAACAGGATCGGCGATCGGGTCGCGCTGCAGGGCAACATGGACCCCAATGTACTCTATGCCTCGCAGGGACGCGTAAGGCAGGAAGTGGCGCGGATACTGAAGCAGTTCGGCAGTGGTCGCGGCCATGTGTTCAATTTGGGACACGGCATACATCCGGGCATTGACCCCGAGAACGTCCAGGTCCTCGTACAGGCCGTACACGAGATGAGCATCCCCTTCCACGACTGATCGCGCTGTGTGTTGCCGAGGGCGGCCGCCGCGGCACTTTTAATCACTGGCGCCGCAACTCAACTTTACGCCGAGGAAGACTGGAAACCCTTGCTGCTTAAGCGGATGAAGGTCGATCCGGCGGTAGCCTCGGGTCCCACACTAACCACGGTGACTGATATGTGTGGATTCTTCTTAGTACTGAGCTTTGCCACGGTGATGTTGTCGCGGCTTACGGTGTCGTGACAAGACACGCTGACGGAAACACCCTCCCAGTAGCGAACCCGCTTTCGCGTTTGCGCTGACCCGCGTTTCTCGTCCGGCTCGATCGCCTAGCCCGCATTTCTCACCAGGCGGCTATGGATGATTGTTAAGCATTGTTATCATTGAAGTCTATGGATTCATCCAAAAAAACAGTATGTCTTGGAAACGCCTATCCCGGCGCGGGCTAGATGATTTTCTGGAAACTACAGAGGAGCACTCGGGAAAACTTCACCGCCGGTTGCCTCGGCCTGCTCCTGTTGATCGCCGGTTTTACGCACGCGCGGACGGAATCCATGCCGGAGGCAGCCCGCTGGGAATCTCTGGAGCCGGGGCTGGATCTGGGCATATTCTCGATGCAATCCGAAAGTTCGGATCCGGATCCCACGATCAACATCCTCAGAATTGACACCAGTCGATTCGAGTTGACGCTGTTCAATGCATCGGCGCATGAAAATGTACCGTTGACACCTCGACAGTGGGCACATTCCAGGGGACTGGTATCGGTAATCAACGCCAGCATGTTTCAGCAGGACCACCTCACCAGTGTTTCCCTGATGCGTACCGCGGACCACACCAACAACAACTACGAGTCCAAGGACAAAACTATTCTGGCTTTCGATCCGTCGGATCCTGATGTGCCGGAGATCAAAATCATCGACCGCCAGTGCGACGAGTTCTTGGAATGGAGAAAAAAGTACAAGACATTGATACAGAGCATCCGGATGATTTCCTGCGACCGTCGGAATGTCTGGCGCGCCCAGGCTAAAAAATCGAGCACCTCCGCGGTGGGCATGGATACGACGGGACGAGTCCTGTTTATCCAGACCGGTAACACATTGAATACGCACGATCTCATCGAGATCCTGTTGGACCTGCCAATCGATATCTCCCAGGCCATGTACGTCGAGGGCGGACCGCAGGCCCAGTTATATATCGACAGCGGCGGTCGGACCTATGAGTTTACGGGCAGCATGAATGCGCTGTTCGGCAGCGCCGGCAGCCTGGCCTGGCCGATACCCAACGTAATCGGGATACGCAGAAAGAAGCAATGAATCACCTACCATCCCGACACTAGAGCGGCGGGACTCTGGTCCGAGAACAGGTGCGGATAAACCGAATCGAAGTGGGACACGAAATGGCAGGTAATGCCCTCGACGACGTCATCGGACAGCCCCTCGTAGTCAGCGCGATTTTCCTCCGGCACTATCAACTCTTCAATACCGATTCTGCGTGCCGCCAGGATCTTTTCCTTGATGCCAGCGCTTGGACCGTCTTTTGGCGTCGCCCCCGCGGGGACGTGCAGGTGTATCGTGGCGTTCTCGAAGTACTCCGGATTGATGCCGAACTTGCCGGCGTTGGAAACGACGTAACTGCAGGCTATTTCGGCGGATTCCCGCATAACGTCGCCTAGTTGGCCGGTCAGCTTGAAGCCCCGGCTAAAGCCGTGGATTCTGGTTGCTTCGATATTCAGGGTTGCGCCTCCCAGCGGAGTCCAGGCCAAGCCGGTTACGATCCCCACACCCTGCATCCGTTTTTCCGCTGGATAGGGTTTCGGTCCCAGGTAGTTTTCTACATCCGCCTGGGTCACCTCGACGCTGCTTGCACCGTCTCTGACTACCTTCAACACCGCCTTGCGCACGATCTTCGACAGCATTTTCTCCAGTTTCCTGACTCCGGCCTCCCTTGCATAATTTTCGATTACCTGCACGATCGCTTCAGCTTCGACCCGGAGCTGGCCGGGCGCCAATCCCGCTTTATCCAAAATCCGCCAGCCTGAAAGGATCGTCGGGACGGAAATTCTGAACGAAGATTTTCAACTCTTCGCCATACAGGGGATTGAGCGGCAACAGTTCCTTTATGGTATTGATTACGGCTGTGACGTAGGCTTTGATTTCGAGCGTATCCGTCTCCCCCACCTCGGGAAAGTACTTTACCTGTGCATAATAGGGGGCCGTCTTCGATACCCAATCGATGATGCGAAACCGCTTCTCGCCGGACAGAACAAGATGGATCTTGCCGTCCTGTATGTGCACTTTGTGGATGCGGCAGGCCGTTCCCATGTTGTCTATATTTTCCCAGGTCAGCTTCGATAGTTCTTCCACATCCGTGTAGATCACTCCCACGACCATTGCTTGCTCGTCACTGTGGATGGCCTGGATTGTTTCACTCCATCGACCTTCATCCAACAGTACGGGGACGATCTGGCTGGGAAACATCGGACGCGCGGTAGTCGGCAGAAAGTAAAGTCTGTTCGGCAGGATGTCCCGAGGGCGGGCCAAACCGGTTCCGGTGGAATCTTCCCCGACTTCGGTTGTATAGGTCGTTTCTTCGGACATCAGAATGCTCTCATAATCTGGTCAAATATGGCCGCTTATCGGGGTTCATGTATGATGTAATGTGGACGGGTTGGACTAATTCAAGGAATAAAAAACACCAAACCGCTGTCATATGGGACTATGAGTGCTCGTTCCACGTTATTCTGGAGATAGCTATGGTGTTGAATCCTCGCATGTTCAAAGGTTCGCTGGCCCGTCCGTTGATCTATGCCGCCGCCTTAGGCATCGCCGTTTTTCTGATTTCCGGCGATCGGGTGTTTTCGGCATTCGACAACGGATTTGATTTGTCGGACACGCTGATTCCGTCTGATGAGATCCGACACGGTGGTCCGCCACGTGACGGCATACCCGCCCTGGACGATCCGGTCTTCGTGCCCGCGGATCAGGCCGGGTTTCTGAATGTTGAGGACCGCGTCCTTGGCATCTCAATCGGAGACGTGGCCAAGGCCTACCCGATACGGATCCTCGACTGGCATGAAATCGTCAACGACGATTTCGACGGCAATGCCGTCGTAGTCAGCTATTGTCCGCTGTGCGGGACCGGCATGGCTTTCGATGCAAGCGTAGACGGGCAAACCAGAAGTTTCGGCGTATCGGGATTACTGTACAACAGCGACGTTCTGTTATACGACCGGGAAAGCGAGTCTCTTTGGAGCCAGGTCATGGGCAAGTCCGTCAGCGGACCCATGATAGGTAAAGGGCTTCGGCAACTGCCCATGTCGCACACCACCTGGCGCGACTGGCGCACCAGGCATCCAGGGACTCTGGCGCTGTCGACCGAAACCGGATATTCCAGGGATTATTCGAGGTCACCGTATGGCGGCTACGCCGAGAGTGCGGATATATTCTTTCCGGTAAAAAATAACAGCGCCAGATACCACCCGAAGGAGCTGGTAATCGGGATCAATATCGATGGCGCTAAAAAGGCTTACCCATTCGCCGAATTGTCAAAAACCAACGCCATGATCATTGACAGCGTGGCTGACTCCGAACTCCAAATTGAATTCGACGCCGTCAACCGGACCGGCCGCGTACTGGACGAATCAGGTGTCGAAATCCCGTCCACCGTCGCGTTCTGGTTTGCATGGTACGCATTCTTTCCCGAAACCGAAGTTTACGAATCGAACTGAATCGACAGGTGTCGTCCGGGAGCACGAAATTATGAAATTCTTCGTTTTACCGGCGATGCTGTGCTTGAGTCTCAATGCATATGCCCAGAACGAAGTCGCCGGGAGCGAATCAGGCGACCTCTATTCGATCAATGCCGACGACGTCATCGTCGAAGACTCCGGCAACACCACAACGTATCGAGGCAACGCCAAAGTGGTGGTCGCCAATCTTGTCATCGAGGCGGATTCGATCTCCATTACCAGCCGTGGTGGAGTGCCGTCGCAAATTTCCGCGCAGGGAAATCCCATAACCTTTCGCGAACAGGAGCCCAAACAGAATATCAACGGCACCGCAAGGGAAGTAGTCTTCATTGTTGCAGATCTCAAACTCACGCTCAGCGACTACTCTATTTTCGATCCGTCGGGAAACAATATGAAGGGCAAGAAAGCCAGTTTCATACTTTCTCCCTAGCCTGCGATATGCGGGCTGTTGCGCCACCCTCACCCCAATCGCCAAACCGGACGGTAGATTTACCACCGGCCCGGTGGATATGACACCCGCCGCTCCGGGGCCGTTTCGGGCGGTCGTTTGGCCACTCGCTCTCGCCGAGACGATCGTCTGGGCGGCGATGTTCTACTCCTTTCCCGCGTTGCTCCTCGAATGGGAACGCGATCTTGGCTGGAGCAAGACCGAGCTGTCAGGCGCCTTCACGCTGGCGCTCGCCCTATCGGCCCTATTGGCGCCCGCGATCGGCAGATTCATCGATCGCAGCCTGGGACACCTCGTGCTGACCGGCAGCGCTGTACTGGGCGCAGTGTGCCTCGCACTGCTTGCCTGCGTTACGTCATTGTGGCAGTTCTATCTCGCATGGTTTGGCATCGGTATCGCGATGTCCGGTGCGCTGTACGAACCCTGCTTTGCGTTTCTCACTAGGACCATGGCAGACCGGGCGCGGCAGGCCATCACGCTCGTTACGCTCATTGCGGGATTCGCCGGCACCCTGTCTTTCCCGGGTACGCACGCCCTGCTCACGGTTACAGATTGGCGCGGAACGGTGCTGGTGCTTGCAGGCTTTGTAGCCGCTGCAGCCGTGCCTTTATTCTGGTACGCCTGCAGGAACGCCCAGGCCAGCGGCAGCCACAACCCGCACAGCAGCAGTGCGCGAAGGCCCGCCCAGGTATTCAGGATCATGAAAAGGGCGACCTTCTGGCTTTTGGCGATAGCCTTCGCCATGATCGCCCTGGATCACGGTCTGTTGCTTACCCATCTGCTGCCGCTTCTAGACGAGCGCAGCGTGGGGCAGGATGCCGCCATACTGGCCGCTGCCATGATCGGGCCCATGCAGGTGGCCGGACGATTGGCAATGATGGCCGCAGAAAAACACATTTCCATGTTGAAAATCGGTGCAACGTGCTTCGTGGCCATGGGCATGGCAGCGCTGTCCCTGCTTGGTTCGGGCGTGATGCCCATGCTACTGGTAACTTTCGTGCTGTTCCATGGCGCCGGCTATGGTGTTACCAGCATTGTTCGGCCGGTACTGATCGCGGACCTGCTCGGCCGCGTCAATTTTGGCTTGGTTGCCGGACTGCTCGCCGTACCGTTTCTAGCCGCGTCAGCCGCGTCGCCAACTATCGCCGCCCTGATCTGGGAGGTCGGCGGGTACGATCTGGTGCTATGGGCCGCGGTGTTAGCCACCACAACGGGTTTGGCCAGCCTGCTCGTCGCCGCGAAACTGGCCAAAAATCATCTCGAAGCCGATATCATAGAAACATGATCTGGTTTTCCCTTGTAGACTATATCGCCTTTGGCTGGTTCGTTTTGTGCTGGGCATGGTTCATCCGCGCCTGGCTGTTCATACTGGCCGCGACCTGGGTGACCATCGTGCTCTACCGCCGCGAATTCCGCCCCAGCTCACACAGCATCCTGCAGGACTTGAGCAAGGTTATCTGACCGGTTGGTACCGCCCTGTAAATCGTGGCTCGATCTATTCTGTTTCCCGCAGCGTCTGCCAGGGCGCGCTCTTCAAATCTCCCCGGATGGCCATCAAACTTGCGCCAACCACCATGGTAACCGCAAGCGTTGCCCCCGCAATCCACAGCAGCACGTTCGCCTGGTACGGCAGATCGAATACGAACCGGCTCAGGCCGTATCCGAACCCGGCTGCCGCCGATGCACCGACCAGGCCGGACAGAAATCCCAGGAGAACGAATTCCGCGACGAATCCCGAACGAATGTCCCGCGACTTCGCACCGAGCACGCGCAGAACCGCAATCTCCTTGCGCCGCTCCGCCCGACTCGAATTGAGCGCCGCCCAGAGCACCACGATGCCGGCCGCGACGGTGAATATGAATATGAACTGAAGGGCGCTGTTGACCTTGTTCAGTACCCGCCTGACCTGGGCGATCAGCGCGTCGACGTCGATATCCGTGATATTGGGAAAGCGCTTGATCGCTGCTTTTATTTTATCGTTATGGTCTCGCGGCAGATACAGGCTGGTGATGTAGCTCGCCGGAAATCCCTTCAATAAACCCGGCGGTACGATGAGGAAAAAGTTGGGCCTGAATGAATCCCAACCGACTCTTCGCAGATTCGATATCCTGAGGGTCAGTTCCTCGTCGGCAATACGATAGGTCAACTCATCCCCCAGATCGAGGCCCAGCGCCTCGGCATAGTCCCGCTCAACGGACAGTAAAGGCAGATCACGTTCTTCGGCCGCCCACCACCGGCCCCTGATCACCTCGTTGTCCGACTGCGGACTCTCCGCCCACGACAGGTTCGCGGCGCGTTGAACCTGTCTCTTTGCGAATCCGCTTTCGAAGTCGTCGGCAGCCACAGTGCGGCCGTTGATGCCGACGAGCCTTGCCCTGACGATGGGCGTAAGCCGCGGCGCCGGCAAACCACTACTTTTGAAGAAGGTATCGACGTCCCGCAGCTGGTCGGGCTGGATATTAATCAGGAAGTGATTGGGTGTTTCCGCCGGCAGGCTGACCTGCCATTGCTCCCACAGATCGTTCCTGACTATGGTCAGCAGCAACATGGCCATGATGCCAACGCCCATGACCACGATCTGACTCGTGCTGCTGCGGGCCCTTCTGGCAAGCGAGGAGATTCCAAATCGCCAGGTCACGTTGGCATTGCTCCGTATCCGTCCCAATATCCTGATCAGCAGATGACTGACGACAGCAAGAATCAGCAGAGTCAGCACCGTGCCGCCCAACACCCAAAGCGTCAGAGGCAGCTCTCCGGCGACCCACCCCACGAGAATCGCAAATACCAGAAAAGCGATGCCATATACGATATACGAACTCGCGGGCAGCACGCCGAGGTCTCTGCGAATCACCCGCATCGGCGGCACATCCTTCAATCGCACTAGAGAAGGCAGGCCGAAACCGAGCACGGTAATCACCCCCACCAGTAATCCCTGCAGAACCGGCCGATATGTCGGCAAGGGCAGTTCACCGGAAACCAGGCCTGTCAGTATTTTTACAAGTATTTCCTGGCCCGCCAACCCGATTCCAGCACCAACCAGGCTGGCCGCGATGGCGAGTACAAACAGTTGGGTGACGTATATCGAAACGATGTCGCGCTGTTTCGCCCCGAAACACCTCATGATGGCGACGCTGTCCCACTGACGCCTGACGTAGTGTCGGATCGACGTGGCGATTGCGATCCCCGCCAGCAGCACGCTGACCAGCGTTGCCAAAAGCAGAAACCTCTGACCCCGGTCAAGCGCCATTCGGAATCGCGGCTGGGCGTCGTCGACACCTCGAAGGTCGGATTCCACCACACCCTGCTCCATGAGCCATTGTTTGAACCCCTGAATGCGGTCTGCGGAACCGGCCACCAGCCAATGATAGTGGACCAGGCTGCCCGGCTGGACCAGCCCGGTAGCGGGAAGATCCTCCAGATTAAGCATCAATCTCGGAGCCAGCGTGAATGCCACACCTCCTCGATCGGGCTCGAGTGTCACCAGCTTGGTGACGGGGAACTGCTCCTGGCCCAGGCCGGTTTCATCGCCGATCTCGAGTCGAAGCTGATTCAGCAACTGTGCGTCCGCCCAGACGCTGCCTCGTTCCGGCACTCCGTCGGCCGCGTAATCGTCGGAGCCGAGAGCATCCGCAATGCGCAAAGTACCGCGCAGGGGATATCCCGCCTCGACCGCCTTGATTTCGGCGAGCTGCGTCTGGTCCCCGGCAACCACAACGCTTCTGAAACTAACGGTTTGCGCATGGGTCAATCCATTTTCATCGGCGCGCTCGATCCACCCCCGATTTGGTGCAGACTGCACGTGGACTACCAGATCCGCGCCCAGCAGCTCGCTTCCCTGGCTGACCAGCGTCTGATTGAGGCGGTCTCCGAATGACGCTACCGATACGAGTCCGGCGGTGGCGACGATCAGTGCGAATGCCACGATGCGAAGATCTCCCGCTCGCCATTCCCGCAGCAGCGACCTCAGTGCGATGATCCAGACGTTCATACCGGCTCCCGGATCGATCCGCCCTCCAGTTCGAGGCAGCGCTGACATCGCTCGCCCAGTTCGGCATTGTGGGTAACGAGGACCAGCGTGGTGCCATACTCGTGATTCAATGAAAACAGCAGCTCGACAACGCTGTGGCTCGTCCCGGCGTCTAGATTTCCGGTAGGCTCGTCTGCGAAAAGTATTGCAGGTCGGGCTACGTAGGCCCGCGCTATAGCAACCCGCTGCTGTTCACCGCCGGACAGTTGCGACGGGTAATGATGGATGCGTTCGCCCAGACCCACACGCTGCAGCTCCGCCCGGGCGGCACGGGCCGGCGTCTTCCTCCCCGCCAGTTCGAGCGGCAGCATGACGTTTTCGAGCGCGGTTAGGCTCTGCAGCAGCTGAAACGATTGAAATACGAAGCCCACGCCGTTCGCCCGAACCTCAGCCCGGCCGTCCTCGTCCAGGGCCGTGAGCTCGGCGCCGTTCAAGCGCACCGTGCCAGACGTGGGCAAATCGAGTCCCGCCAGCAGGCCCAACAGGGTAGACTTTCCGGAGCCGGACACACCCACCACCGAGACGGCTTCCCCTGCTAGAATAGACAACGATACGCCGTTCAGAATGGTCAGCATGCCATCCGGGCTGCTGACCCTTTTGATCAGATCGCGTGCCTCTATCTGTACGTTTGCGTGCTCTATCCCGCTCATGATGATCAGATTCCTTTTACTGCTATCAATTATTGTCTTTGGCAGCGCCATCGGTGCAAAACCACCGGTAGTCCTGGTGCTCGGTGACAGCCTAAGCGCCGCCTATGGTCTTGCAGTAGACCAGGGTTGGGTGAATTTGTTGCAGCAGAAACTCACACAATCCGGCTACCCTCACCAGGTCGTAAACGCCAGTGTATCCGGTGACACCACAGCCAACGGGCTGACCCGCATCGAACGCGCCCTTAAGGCGCATCAGCCCGACATCGTCATTGTCGAGCTTGGCGGCAATGACGGTCTTCGCGCGCAATCGATCCCGATGATCAGGGGCAACCTGGAAAAGATAATCGAAAGGTCCAGGCAAACGGGCGCGAAGATCATTATAACGGGTATGCGACTGCCACCGAATTACGGTTCAACCTACGTCGACCAGTTCGAAGCGATCTACCCGGATCTGGCAAGTAAATTCGGCAGCGTGCTGGTGCCGTTCTTCATGGCGGGCGTGGCCACCAGGCCTGAGCTGATGCAGCCCGATGGTGTACATCCTACGGCCCGTGCTCAGGAAATACTGCTCGATAATGTGTGGCCGTATCTGCAGCCTCAGCTCGAAGCCGTGTTCCAGGGCGACGCAACAGAACAGTGATTCAGCCCAAGCGCGTCTGTTAACCTGTTTCCGCGATCTGGTATGCTTTGACTCCAGACCATCCGACAGGTATTGCCCAGCCTCCAGTGATCAATCTGAACCGGATCAAATCTGACATCTTCATCGGCAGTTATCCACAGAACACAGTGGATCTGGACCGCCTGCAATCAGGTCCCAAAATCACGGCCGTCCTCAATCTGCAGACCGATGAGGATTTTTCCACTCTGGGGGTCAACTGGCCGACGCTCGAGAAAGGCTACCAGGCCAGGGAGATGGTTTGCCAAAGATGGCCAATTACCGACTTCTCCCCGGAGGACCTGGAACAGAAGATCGAAAGCGCGGCTATTCTACTCGATCAACTGGTGGATGTAGGCCACCGCGTCTACGTTCATTGCACCGCGGGAGTAGGACGGGCACCCGCAACGGTGATCGGCTATCTAACCTGGCATGAAGGCATGGATCTGGACGAAGCTTACCGTTTGGTTAGGGAGCAGCGCTCCTGTGATCCGTATATCGAAGCCATCCGCACCGTCCATGGCAATCGGAGTCGGCGTGACTAGACCAATTCCACATCCCGTCGGTTGAATTCGACGGTTCATGTACAAGCTGCCCCCGCTGACCGACGGCGTAATGCTGAAGCGCTATCAGCGTTTTCTGGCGGACGTTCGTTTGCCGGATGGACGCATCGTCACGGCACACTGCCCAAATACGGGATCGATGCAGACATGCTGGCAATCCGGCGCACCGGTACAACTCAGCCACAGCGACAACCCCAAGCGAAAACTGGCCTGGACCCTCGAAAGGATCGATATGGGACAGGGTTGGATCGGAGTCAACACCGGACGGGTAAATCACTTCATTGCATCGGCCATTACCTCGGGCTCTATCCCGCAGCTCAACGGCTACGATCGGCTCCAAAGAGAACCCGCTTTTCAGGTGCCGAACTTCCCGGCGTCCCGCTTCGATATGTTGCTCAGCGGAGGGCCGCGCCGTGATGCATATGTCGAAGTAAAGAACACAACCCTGATCCTCGGCGAATCGATCTCCTTTCCCGATGCAATCACCGAACGGGGGCGAAAACACCTCGAACTGCTGTCGGAAGCTGTGGAACTCGGCCATAGGGGTGTAATCGTATTCGCGCTCAACAGACCTGAAGGAGATTTTTTCGAACCGGCATGGGATATAGATCCAAAATACGGTGCCACGCTTGAAAGGGTATTCGAACAAGGCGTGGAAATTCTATTGGTGCGGCTCCGGCATCTAGCCAACGGCGTAGCCGTAGCCGGTTCCCTGCATCTATCGGTTTGAATCAAATCCGCACCTCGACCCAATAGTACGGATGGTCCGAGATCCCCACTCCCGTGCGCCCACCGCCCCTGACGTCGAGGCCCCTTGTCAGTATCCAGTCTACCCGTTGTTCATCGTCCGTTCCGAGGACCGCGGCGATGGCGTCCGCGACGTCGTCGGGAAGGCCCGCCAGCAGGACGGGATCGTATTTTCTGCTGTTCAGATCACCGACAAGGACTGACGGCAGCGGAAGGCGCGCAAAGTGTTCAAGGACAATCCTGAGCTGTCGCTCCCGTCCCGCGCGAGTATGCAGGTGGGTAAATAGTATCGATAAGATGGTCTCGCCGATCTCAATTTCCGCCACCGTGTAAATACGGTAGCGATATCCTCCGGCGTTCGGAAGGGCGTACGACTGCCAGCGGCCGACAGTGAAGGCCGACAACAGACCGTTGCCCCGACGATCCCGAAACCACCTTCGCAGCGTCGGCACGAAAAGTCCGTTCAGCCCCAGCGCGTGGCTCATTTCACGAGTCTGATCGAAAAGCCAACCCGCTCGAACTTCCTGCAGCGCCACGATCTGGGCACCTCTAATCACCTCGGTCGTCCTGGCAAGATCCCTGATACCATCCGTCCCCTTCCCGCCGTGGATGTTGTATGTTGCCAGTTTGAACCGCTCTGCCGTTGCAGACCGTTTCTGGTCAAGGGCACCCTGTTGCTTACGGGATGACAGGCCGGCACGCCGTGGGACCGCGCCATACCAGAGCAGAAAGACTGGGATGAGAATGAACAGTATTATTAGCGCCGTCAATACGAGGCCCAGCCGTCAGGTCAGGATTAGCTCTGTGGAAATCTTGTATGGCAGTACTATAAACCACCCGGATCCGTTTAGGACATGGCAATGATAGTGTTGAAAGACGTTTCGAAAACCTACGCGGAGGGACGCTCCGCGCGGGTGGTGCTCGAAGCCGTGTCGCTGCAGGTCGATGCCGGAGAGTTCGTTGCCGTTCAGGGTTCGAGCGGTTCCGGTAAATCTACGCTGCTGAGCATCATCGCCGGCCTCGATCTGCCCGACTCGGGTTTTGTCGAGATCGAAGGCCGGAGGATAAACACCATGGGCGAACGGGAGAGAACGTTGTACAGGCGGGAATCGATCGGTTTTGTCTTCCAGTTTTTCAGCCTGATCCCGACCTTGACCGTATCGGAAAACATCGGCCTGGGTCTCGAGCTGAACAGCCGTGAGAAAGAGATAGACACGCGAGTTAAGTACTTATTGGACCAGGTCAGTCTGGCGGACAGACGGAACAGCTACCCCGACCGCCTTAGCGGCGGCGAACAGCAGCGAGTCGCCATTGCGCGGGCGATTGCCCACAGTCCCACCTTGGTACTCGCAGACGAACCCACCGGGAATCTGGACGAAGAAACGGAATCCAACATTCTGGATTTGCTGAAACAACTGAACGATCTTCAGGGAACGACTCTGCTGGTGGCGACCCACAGTGCAGACGTTGCCGCAAGGGCTGACCGTGTGCTGCAGATCGGCGAACTGCAACAATGAGTCTTCAAGCCAGACTGCCGATTCGCCACCTATTGAAACACCCCCTGCAAGCCGCGCTGTGTATCGTGGGCATCGCTCTCGGTATTGCCGTTGTATTGGCAATAGACATCACCAACGAGAGCGCACGGAAGGCATTCAAGACATCCAGCGCGGCCGTGAGCGGTGGATCCACCCATTCCATTCTGGGGGGGGGCCGGGGTATCGATGAAACAATTTACACCAAACTCCGCGTCGATCACGGAATCCGCGGCCTGAGGCCGGTCGTCAGCGGCTATGTGACGGTCGCTGACAGTCGTTTCATGCTAATTGGCATCGATCCCTTTGCGGAATCGGGAAATCGGTGGACACCGTTGGAGAACGACGCTGTTTCCCTGCCGTTGCTGAGCAAGGACGATGCCGTGCTGCTATTGTCATCCACGGCCCGTATGCTTGGGTTGGATATTTCTTCCAAACTCGACGTTCAGATCAGCGGCGTAAATCATTCACTCAACATCGTCGGCACCCTGGAACCGGCGGATGATTTGCAGCGTCACGGGCTTCGCAACGTCCTAATCTCCGACATCTCCACGGCCCAGGTCGTGCTGGGCATGCTCGGCAGACTGTCCACAATCGAACTGATATCCGCCGATCCACACCGCGTAGCGACCGCGATCCCCGAATCCGTGACCCTCGTACCCAGCGAGTCGCGGAGCCGGACCATGGAGCAGATGACCCGAGCATTTCACCTCAACCTCACGGCATTGAGCTTACTGGCCCTGATAATCGGCGCCTTTCTCATTTACAACACCATGACGCTTGCCGTGCTCAAACGCCGTGAGCAATTTGCTGTGCTTCGTGCTCTTGGCATGACCGCCCGGCAACTGTTTGGAAGCGTCATCCTGGAAGCCCTGGTTCTGGCCATGATTGGTTTCTGCATTGGCGCGGCGGCCGGATTCTGGCTCTCCAAGTCATTGCTGCAAATGGTCGGGGGCACGATCAATGATCTGTATTTTGCTGTGGAAGTCCAGACCGTCTCGGTCACATACACCAGCCTGGGCAAAGCGGCGGCCCTGGCGGTGTTTGCCACGGTCGCAGCGGCGTGTTTACCCGCTTGGGAGGCTATGCGAACGACTCCGGCCTTCAGTTCGGTACGCTCGAACATCGAAACCGGAGTTCGCAAAAATAACGCGCTGCTGTCGATTGCGGGCCTGAACTTCGGGATTGCGGCCGCCCTGCTCCTGATCTTTTCGGAATACAGTATCATTGCGGGTTTCGGCTCGCTGTTCCTTATCATCATGGGATTCGCGCTGATCACGCCGGTACTCATGGTGCATATGCTGTCGGTAATAGGACCCTTGCTGAACCGATGTATGGGTTTGCTGGGCCGCATGGCGGCCCGGGGAGTCGGCGCATCCCTGAGCAGGACCCAGGTAGCCGTGACGGCGCTTGCCATCGCGGTATCCGCGATCGTTGGCGTCAGCGTCATGATTTCGAGTTTCCGCGCGTCAGTCGATCACTGGCTGGGCAATTTCCTGCGTGCGGACGTTTACCTTGCCCAGCAGGTGGTTCACAAGGCCTCCGGGATTGATCCGACCCTCATAGCCGGCATTGCCGCCAGGCCGGAGGTCGACAGCCTGAGCACCGGACGGTGGGTGACGCTGCAAGAAAAGTCGGGACCAATACAATTGTTCGCGGTCGATCTCGAACGGGCGGCGTTTGACAGCTACCAGCTCGTAAACGAAGAAAACGGCGATATCTGGCCGGCGTTCTCTGGTCACGATACGGTCATCGTTTCCGAACCGTTCGCCTACCGCCGACAATTGGAGGCCGGCGACGCGGTCCAGTTGTCGACTGACAGTGGAGAGAAAACATTTAGCATCGCCGGGGTGTTCTATGACTATGGATCGGATCAGGGTGTCGTTGCCATGCATCGCTCGACTTACGACCGCCACTGGAAAGACCCCGTCGTGTCATCTTTCGCGCTGTACCTGAAAGACGATGTGGACGCGGAGGACTTCGTCGATCGTTTGAACCGTGAAACATTGACCGGCCGTGCGCTCAGGATACGCAGCAACCGTACGATCAGAGAGCTGTCTCTCGAAATTTTCGATCGCACTTTTACCATAACGGATGTACTTCGCCTGCTAGCCATAAGCATTGCCGTCGTCGGTATACTGAGTGCCCTAACGGCGATTCAGCTCGAACGGGCCAGGGAGTTCGCCGTGCTTCGCGCCCTGGGACTGAGCCCGCGGCAGCTCTGGATCCTGGTCACCACGGAGAGTGGCCTGATGGGCCTGATCGCAGGAATCATCGCGTGCCCCCTCGGGCTCGTCATGGCCTGGGTGCTCATTCATATTATCAACCGCCGTTCTTTCGGATGGTCGATGGATCTGGCTATTCACCTCGAGCCCTGGATCACGGCGATTATTCTGAGTATCGCAGCTGCTGTTGTAGCCGGACTATATCCCGCGTCGAAGATGGCGGGTAAGTTTCCCTCATTGTCTCTGCGATATGAGTAGAACCTGTCCCGACCATGCGCAATCGAAAAATGCCCAACCCGAAAGTTGACTCCGATTTTCCCCACCGGGTAAGAGAAATCGAAAATACCTGGATCACACTGGGCGACGGCTGCCGGCTGGCCGCCCGCATCTGGATGCCGGAGCGTGCAGATTGCGATCCCGTTCCGGCAATCCTCGAGTATCTGCCCTACCGCAAGCGGGATGGCACCGCGGTTCGAGATGAACTGACGCACCCATGGTATGCGGGCCATGGCTACGCCGCGATACGTGTTGACATGAGGGGAAACGGTGAATCGGACGGATTGATGTTCGATGAATATCTCCGTCAAGAGCAGGATGACGCGCTGGAGGTAATCGAATGGATCGCCGACCAGCCCTGGTGCAACGGCAACGTCGGGATGATGGGGATATCCTGGGGCGGTTTCAACGCACTGCAGGTGGCGGCGCGGCGCCCCCAGGCGCTCAGGGCCATCATCACCCTGTGCTCGACGGATGACCGCTATGCCGATGACATCCACTACAAAGGCGGCGCGATGCTGATGGAGAACCTCGGCTGGGCCTCTACCATGTTCGCCTTTTCATCGCGGCCGCCGGACCCGTCTCTGGTCGGTGTCGGCTGGCGGGACACTTGGATGCGGCGACTTGAAAACACCCCGCTACTCATAGAAAACTGGCTGCATCACCCACACCGTGACGATTTCTGGAAACACGGATCCGTATGCGAAAAATTTTCCGACATCGAAGCCGCGGTCTACGCCATCGGTGGATGGGGTGACGCCTATTCCAACGCCATACCAAGAATGCTGAGCGGTCTCGATTGCCCTGCAAAGGGGCTGATCGGACCTTGGATCCACAAGTATCCCCATTTCGCCAAGCCCGAGCCCGCCATGGACTTTCTCAACGATTCACTGACCTGGTGGGATCACTGGCTCAAGGGAGTGGACAGCGGCGTCATGCGCAAACCGCTTTACCAGGCGTACATGATGGACAGCGCACCGCCGGCATCGTTTTACGAGTTCCGCAGCGGCCGCTGGATAGCGGAACAGGCATGGCCGTCGCAAAATGTCGTCAGCCGGGTGTATGCGCTGAATCCAGGCCGCATCACCGAATCAGCTCCGGTTACCGAATCGATGACCGTATGTTCGCCGCAACACACCGGGGTGGCCTGCGGTGAATTCTGCGCCATGTGGCAGGGCCCCGAAAGCCCGACCGATCAACGGATCGACGACGCGGGGTCGCTGCTGTTCGAAGGCGACGTACTCGAAAACCCGCTGGAGATTTTTGGCGCGCCGTTCGTCGAACTGGATATCGCCGCGGACCGGCCCCAGGCCAATATCACCGTGCGACTGTGCGACGTCTGGCCAACCGGCGAATCCACGCGCATCACCTTCGGTGTCCTGAACCTATGCCACAGAAACGGACACGAACGTCCTGAGCCTCTACAGCCCGGAAAAACATACCGCGTCAGGATCCAGCTCGACGATGTCGCCTATCGAGTACGGCCCGCCAACCGGTTGAGAATCGCCGTATCCACCGCATACTGGCCGCTCATCTGGCCATCGCCGGAACACGTTACGGCCACGATCCTCTCGGGCTCCAGCACGCTTGCGCTGCCGGTGCGCCTGCCCATCGAGGATGATCTGCCGCCTCCCGACCCTCCCGTCACCGCGCCGCCGCTGGCGATGGAGACCCTGCGACCGTCGTCGAACGCCAGGAAGTATGAGACCGATCTGGTCAGCGGCGCATGCGTGATTCGGATCGATGACGATTTTGGAGAGCACAGGAATCTTGCTCACGGCCTCATTACCGGTCAGGTTTCACGGGAACGTTACCGCATCCATGCGACGGACCCCTGTTCGTCGCGGGCCGACATTCATTGGACGCAGACCCTGGCCAGAGACGGCTGGTCGGTGCGGACCGAAACAAGAACCAAATTGCATTGCGATCGGGTGAACTTTTTTGTCAATGCCCGCATAGACGCATTCGAGGACGACCACAAGGTGTTCGAGCGCTCCTGGAAGCGTCGCGTG
>Ga0209456_10000119_pt1 | contig 42448 bp, 35 predicted proteins | sample COG_11_FD_184755 | JGI IMG/M metagenome (GOLD analysis project Ga0209456, IMG submission 184755) | Pelagic marine sediment microbial communities from the LTER site Helgoland, North Sea, for post-phytoplankton bloom and carbon turnover... | ecosystem: Environmental > Aquatic > Marine > Neritic...
CACCGAATACCCGGGCCATCAGGTCATCGGCCTTCGGCCCCTGCACCGCCAGCGGCGACACGTCGGGTTCATCCACATCGACCTCCAAGCGCATGCCCGCGGCAATACCCTTGGCCCAGTACAACAGGTCCGAGTCGGCGATGGATACCCAGTAGCAATCCTCCTCTATACGCAGCGTCACAGGGTCGTTCAGCATGCCACCGGATTCGTCCACCATGGGTGTGTAGTAGCACTGATCATCCTGCATGTGACTCAGGTCGCGGGGCGTCAACAGCTGTGTCAGCCTGAAGGCATCCGGGCCCCTGATTTCCACCTGGCGTTCGCAGGATACGTCCCATACCTGCACGTGACGCTTCAGATGGTCGTAGTCTGCTTCCACCGACTCGAATGAACTCGGCAGCAGCATATGGTTGTAGACCGTGTAGCCCCTGACGCCAGCGGCGACTACGCGGTCGGTAAACGGTGTGCGCCGGATTCGAGCAGTGATCGAGAGCAAAGTGGGTTGCATGGTTGGTTACCTCAAAGCTTGTGTCAGTTCGGACCGGACCAGCTTATCTGACAGATCTCGGCGCTGCGACCGTCGAAATCCCATACCCGGCCGTGAGCGCGCACCCGGCCCTGGTTGGCGGCGGCTACGGTGATGTCCGGTCCCATCCAGTAGGCGGTATTCGTTATCATCACGTCGTGCTTGGGATCCGGCCCGGTGATCGGCTCGACTTCTCCCTTGATCAGCCGGCCGACGGTGAGGCGGCGTTTCTTGCCCTCGGTTTCGAAGGTCACCGGTGCTCGCTCGGCGGCAAGAAATTCGCTGACAAGCACCCTGAACAAACCGGTCGTGCCGCGCGCCGCTCCTGAAAAAATCTTGATCAACCCGTCGAACGCTTCATCCGAGGCGCGTTCGTCGATGTAGGCTGCGCACTTCCAGTTGCCGCGACCCATACGCCCCGGAATCTCCAGCATCAAGCCAACGTTCAATCCAGACAGGTCCGCCTCCGCGAAGTGCCCATCGTCGATGCGCACGCCCGCCCACGCCAAACAGTAACCCTCGGTCGGCGGGTGCGCGCCAAGAGATACCACGCACGGGCAGAATACCGTGCAGTTGCAGTTCAGGATCAGCTCGCCCTTGATAGCCCAATCACTCATGACAGTTCTCCGCAAGTTTTACAGTGTGAAGGCAATGGCGCACCCGGCTATCAGTGCGGCCCCGAATATCAGTGTGTAGCCTAAAGGCTCCGTCAGGTAATTGCCTGGTTGCGGCAGTTTCTCCAGCGTCATCAAAACCATCGCAACGCCCATCCAGATCAGATTCATGGTGCCGCCGACGAAGGCTAGAAGCATGAGCGCCCAGCAGCAGCCGGCGCACACCACGCCAAGACGCAAGCCCATGTAGAAGGCGCCAACCGGGCCGTCGCGCCAATGCGCGAAGTAAAAAGCAATCGGTGACCTGCACCTGTTCAGACAGGAATTTTTCAGTTTGCTGAACTGGTACGAGCCGGCCAGTAGCAGCAGTCCGGAATTCAGCCACATCGACGAGCTGGCGCCGGTTGGCGTAAGCAATCCGTACCCGGAGAGCAGCCATTGTGCGGATGAACCTGCCAACGCATACACTAACCACACCAACAAATAGCCGCTGACAAGCATCATGAAGCCCGATCTCGAGCCGGCACCGGCATGATGCAGGTCTTCATAGGTCTTCAGAGCCGGAGTGAAAGTCGGCGCCATCATCGCCGCCGCCATCAATGCCCACATGGCATATATGCTCCAGAACCCTGTCTGACGTGCGCTGAAAGAACAAAGCTCCGTCAGGGCGGCCGCCCAGCCCGGTCCGTTGGAAAGCGACCCACTTGGCACGGACATGGCAAACATCAACGCCCAGGCCAACAGGATCAAGGCAAAGAATCCGAGCCAGCGCGCGTCGCGTAATAATCTCGTTTCGCCAAGCATGGGGTATGGTCAACCTCCTCGGTTCAACTCCAACCCGTCGGCCGAAGCCGGCTGTTCGGGTGGGACGCGCGATATTAGGTCATTGATATTTAAAATGTCAAAGCAGATCGCGGACGCCATCCGCAGCGCCATTATGGAAGGCAAACTGGTGGTCGACGAGCGCCTGCCGAGCGAAATGGAGCTTGCGCAGCGCTTCGGCGTGTCCCGGCCAACGGTCCGGGAGGCACTCAAACGTCTGGCCGCGCAGAATCTGATCCGCACCCGGCGAGGGTCAAGTGGCGGGGTTTTCGTCAACCGCCTGAGCTGGTTGGAGGCACACGAATCGCTGTTCACCACGGCGACGCTTTTACTGGGAATGAACGAGATTCCCTTCGAGACCGTCGCCGGGGCTCGCTACACTTTGGAAGCGGCGTGCTTGCCATTGGCGTGCGAGCGGCGCGATAAAACGCACCTTACGGCGATGCATAAGGAGATCGATCTTCAGCGGGGCGACGATCTCAGCGATGAGGAATTTTGTGCTTCCGACGTGCGCTTTCATCGCACCGTGGTGGAAGCCACCGGCAATCCGGTGCTGTCGTTCCAGATGGTAGGCGTCATCGACGCGATGCAACCGTTGATGAATATGATCACCTACCGCATGCGGGTGAGGACGCGCATCGCGGACCTGTATGGAGCGATTGCAAATGCGATCGCAGAACGCGACCAGGCCGGGGCAAGCGCGGCGCTGCTCTCATTGACGACCAATACCAACGACCTAGCCCAGCTGATGCGCGAGCGGCGCGAGAAGCAATCGGAGCATGGGTAATCAGAGGTGATCTCTTTTACGATCTCCGCAGGTGCATCGAACAGACCCTCTGACTACTATTTAGGTTCAGACGAGCTCCAACGGATAGTGCGTCAGCAGCTCGGGTCCCGAGTCCCGCACGACGACCTGCTGCTCGAGCTTGACACCCTCGCCACCGGACCGGCGTCCGACGAACGCCTCGACGCTGATGACGAACCCGGCATGAATGACGTCGTCAAAGCCGACCTCGTCCCACCTCTCCCGCGTGAAAATCGAGGGGTATTCGTCACACATTCCGACCCCGTGGGCCAGCACCGTGTAGCCGTTGTAGTCCTCGACCGGCGGATACCACAGCCGCTCGGTGATCTCCCGTAGCGACGCACCGGGCCGGAACAGTTCGGTATTTCGATCGATGGTCTCTCGGGCGCGAGCGAACAGATCCGCCTGCGCCGGTGTGGGAGATCCGCCGCCGCACAGCCAGGTACGCGACATGTCCACGCACATACCGTAGGCGCCGATGAGATCGGTATCGAAACCCATCAACTCGCCCGCCTCGACCACCTTGCTGCTTGCTTCCTGATACCACGGATTGGTGCGAAGCCCGGACGATAGCAGGCGGGTTTCGACCCACTCTCCGAAACGCAGAAAGTTCGATTCCTGCAACCGTGCCCACAGCGCAACCTCCGTAACGCCCGGCTCGAAGATGGTGCGCATGTCGTCGATATTTCTTTCACACGCGTGCACCGCGCAGCGCATGGCATGAATCTCATCTTCACTCTTTACCAGCCGCGCATCCTCGACAAGGGCCTGGCCGCTGACCAGGTCCACACCCTCTTTTTCGAGGGCGCGTATGCCGTCGAGTGACAACATGTCGATGGCAAGGCGGCGGTCGCCGCGCCCGTGCTCGTCGAGCAGCGCAACCACCTCCCCGGCCCATCGCCGGCTGACCTCTTGCACCCGGCTTCCGGTGTAAAACGGGTGCAGCGACGTCGCGGGCCGAATCTCGTCGACGACGTCGGAGTGCGCGGACAGAAACTCGCCGTCCGAGAATTCGAATACGATCACCGGGCCGTCTGTCGGAACGAAGGCATATCGCACCGCGTTATGCATCGTCCACAATGACATATTGGTTGTGTCCGTGGCGTAGCGCACGTTCAGGGGATCGTAAAGGAGAGCGGCGTCACAGTCCGCGCCGCGCAGCTGCTCGCGCACGCGCTGCAGACGGTAACGTCGAATGGCCGGCAGATCAGGAAGTGAGAGACCGGCGGACCACCATTCGGCCAGCAGCTCGGGCGTCGGGCCGAGCACGTGCATGTTCCTCTCGGTGTGCTCGATCAACCAGGCGGGCGGCGTCTGTCCACCTCGAATCTTTGGGAAATGACGCAGCGGCGCGGTTGCCTGGACGGCGGTGCTCTCTGTCATGAACAATCTCTCGTAACGAGTCGAAACTTGCCCATCATCCTTACGTGCATCCCGATGTCACCTTTGCCAGCTGTTCCGTAATTTCGTCATGTTTCTCACCAGCGTCGCCACAAGGCCCGTGTTTCCGGTCATCATTGCCAACGCAGCGGCCTGTTCCTCGGCCGACAAATGATTATCCGCCGTGGAATGCCACAAACACAATCAACGCGTGAAAAAGTTTTCGCTTCATGCCCGACTCCCGGAAGTCTTCGGGTTCACCTTGGATCCTTTCCGAGCCTTGAGTATATCCCGTATTTCCGTCAACAATTGTTGTTCTTCTGACGGCTTAGGCGGCGTTTCTCCTTTTTCTTCTTCCTGCTTTTGCAGGTTATTGATGGCCTTGATAACGAGAAACACCGCGAACGCGATGATCACGAAGCTGATAATGGTGTTGACGAACGCGCCGTAGTTGAGCGTGACCGCGCCGGCCTCTTTGGCTGCCTCCAGCGTTGCGTAGGGCGCGGCAACGGCCCCTTCCTTGATGACCGCAAACAGGTTCGAAAAATCCACGTTGCCAAGCAGCACGCCGATGGGTGGCATCAGGACGTCGTCGACAAAGGATTTGACGATGGTGCCGAATGCGGCGCCGATCACGATACCCACCGCCATATCCACGACATTGCCCCGCATGGCAAATTCTTTGAATTCTTTTAGCATTCTGCGCCTCGTAGTTTGAATAACAAAGCGTCATTTTAATAAAGTCATCCGTATCAAACTACGAACGGCAGCCGGAAAAACGATTCAAAATGTAAAAAATTGTGACCAAGGCGAGAGCGCATCCGGTATTGGCTAACCGTGCGATTTCTCAGTGCATGCGTGTGAGTCGATGGCGCTCGTTGTGGATGATTGCCGACAAATGCAGCCGTCAGCAGCATCCGTTTCCATTAGAATGTCGGGGGGGCCCTGCGCTGTCGACCGTTATGTTTTAACCAGCGTCCATATCCCTATCCCGATAAACCCGATGCCCGCAACGTAGCGCAGGTGTTTCTCACTGACATACTCGGAGATGAAGCTGCCGGCCAGAACACCGATTGCGGAAGCCAATATCAGGGCAAGAGACGCACCCGCGAACACGGTCATTTTACTGACCTGTTTGTCCGCCGCGAACAACATGGTGGCGAGCTGTGTTTTGTCGCCCAATTCGGCTATGAACACCGCGCCAAAGACGGTAAGTAGTATCTTGTAATCCATGAGATTTCGCCTTTTTTTGTTTAGTTTAGAATCGTTTCTTGAACGTAACGTCTTGATCCACGCACGCCTATCGACCGCGATATACCGGCCTGTCAGTGCAGCGTGTCCACAACGACCTCCCGCACGGAATCGAAATGCATCGTACCGCTGGGATAGGTCAGTTCGTAGACGGGGACAAGATTGGTTAGCTTTGCGATCTGGCGGGTGTGGCGACTGAGCAGGTCATTGTCGAAAATGCGGCTGGCCACGCTCTGACCGACCAACTTGGTGAACGAATCGGCCGGGCCGAGTTGTTGCCTGAAGACCCGGGTGTCCTCTGTTTTCCCTGACGGGACTCTGTTCAAACTGTATATGGAATTGACGGTCAAAGCGTTGTTTTGATATCGCCGCGCGTATTGTTCCGAAGCCGCCAGCTTGAGTTGCGGATAATCCGGTAGGAGCTCGAATCGGTCCTTACCATACTTGAGCGGTGAGATGTCGTCGGTCACCCGTATTAAGCCGGTCCCATGATCCTCGAGCATTTCCGCCAGCGTCGATTTACCGGCTGCGGACTCTCCGAGAAACAGAACCGCGCCGTCGCCCAACGTTACCGCGCTGGCGTGCAGGCAGAAAACGCCCCTGATTGCCAGCGCCAGCACAAGCGCCGGGCCGAGCGCGGCCTCGATTATCATACCGTCATCGAGGCAATCCGCCTTGTCCAGCAAGTTGATTTCGTATCCATCGCCCGATATCGCAAAGGACCCGATGCCGGCGATCCGAATTTCATACGACAAGCCGTCATACCAGGACCGAACCCGCCTGGTCGCGGCGCCCACCCAGGCGTTGGCGTCATGAATGAGTTTGCCGTTGTCCGCCGCGCGCCGGAGCGCGTCGTAGGAACAAACCGATACCGCGTCATCGGCTGAGGGCATGCTGAAGGGCTCCAGTTCATGAATCGGCCGATCGACCACAAGGCAGCGGTCCGCAACCCGGTAAAATGAGAGCCGGGATGAGGGGTCGGAGGATCCGGTCAGGCCAGGGAATATTGTCTCCAAGGGAATCAAGTCGTATTGGGGAGGGCTTTATTATAGTCTGCCGGATCTTATGCGGGCCTTTGTTGGAGCGGCGCGAGGCGCGCCTCCTACAAGCACATTGTTGCCTTGCCCGGGTTTGCAGCGGTGCCTCGCGCGATGAGGTCACCGAAAATAGCGGTCGAGCCACATCTCGTAGGTAACGCATTGCCAGAGCAGCATTCTTTCCCGTTCGCTGGGTTTCCCGCCCTCCAGTATTGCCTTGATTCTGCTGCGTTCGGCGAAGCGCGGCCAGTCTGCCTCTCCGGAAAATAACCGATGCTTGATCCAGTCGATGCGTTTATCCATTCCGTGGTTATAAAACGAAACCAGCAGGCCGCCGCGCGGACGACTCCGCACCGATTCCGGAATACGCCCCTTCATTGCCTCGCGCATGAGATGCTTGGTCTCGCCCAGATTCCAGAAGACGTAGCTGGGGACCGAGAGCACGAAATCGACCAGATCCCAGTCTACATAGGGTTCAACCAACTCGACGCCGTACTGATCGGCAAAATAGCCCTCGCCGGCGATGCCCCTCGCCGCGTCCAGTCCCAGCAATGCACGGTACTGGTCCGGTCTGGGGTGGCCCCGCGCCTCTGGCGGCCAGTTCCGCTCCCAGTCGACCAGACCATTCGCGAAAGGCGTCAGTGCGTTGCCGGGAATACGCGTTCGGCCGCGCCAGGCCAACGGCTTCTTGGCAATCTGCCTGACCGCGCTGTGACGGTAGAGTCCCTGTAAACTTCCCAGTTCCGCCAGAAATTTTAGTTCACGGACGAAGCGCCGCAACTTGCCGCCATAAAGGGCATCGGCCAGCACGTGGTGATATTCGGGATAAAGGTTGTCGCCGAAGTTGCCGTTGAAAATGAATCGGCAGCCGTCGGCGTCGCTGTAGCCGAAACCGTCTCGGGTTGAGTAGCTGACGTGCCAGTCCACCAGCTTGGCGCTGCGCAGCACCTGTCGGCCCTCGTAGGTGAGATTCGAAAGCTGCAGGCCGTCGGAGCTGGTGAGGATGTAATCCATGCTCCACCCCTCCCGTTCAAGGTGCACCGGCTGACGGCAGTATTTTTCGAATACCTCCTCGGATTTGATGGACTCCTCAGTGACCTGGCCACGGGTAGCTCTATCCAGGTCGGTCCAGCGAGTTCCGACCAGCCTCTCGTCGGTCAAATCTACGATCGCCCACAAAGCGCGGTCTTCCAGCAGGAAAGTCGGCGCCACACACAGGTGACGCGAGCGTTCACAACTGGAACGGTTGAGAGCGGTCTTGACATTCGGCATCGAAGGTTCGTCCGCGCCAGGCCGAAATCCCAGCGCTTCAATCACCTCGTCGGACGTGGTGGCGATTTCGATCGCGCGATTGGTGAGCCGTTCCGGCAGGTCTGCCTGGGCGCCTGTATGGCGCAGGAAAACAATCACGTCACCAAGGCGGACGTCGGCGATAACGGAATAAGTTTCGTTCAGTGCGAAGTTGTAGATATCGGTTCGATAGCAGTCGTCTACGGGGCAGTTCCGTGCGCTCGGCACGTCGGTTGCGCGCGCAGGGTAGACGGCGAAGACCTCGGTGCGAAGGGACCGGCCGGTTCGATGATCATGGATCAGAGGGGGCAGCTCAGGGTGAGTTATGGCGAGTGACTGCGCCCGGACCTGTAGAGCGTCCAGGCCCTCGGTCAGGGGTGTGACGCCGGAAGATACCGCTGCGGATTCAAGGGTGCTTGGTGAGGGGGCTTTGCCGTCATTATCTGCGGGCGCAACACCTGTCCCGCCGATCAGAATGACCAACGCAATTGCATCGATGGCACCCTGCCTTAGCCCAACTTAGCGGATTCGCGCTGAGAATTTGCGAATTTGCGCGGTGCACGCTGTGTAAGTCATTGTTTGACATGGACAGGTGTGGGTGCGATCTGCTGAAAGGCTCTGTAGTGAAGACCTGGGTTGTTTTCATTTGCGTTGTGAAGTGGATAATGGGATTCCATGTTTCTGCGCGCGACCACACGCAAGAAGGATGGCAAGACGCACCGGTACTGGAGCATTGTTGAGAATCGACGGCTTACCGATGGACGCGTGCTGCAACGCCATGTGTTGTACCTGGGCGAGATCAACGATTCGCAGGCACGGGCCTGGCGACGCTCCATAGAGGTATTGGACGAACGGGAGGATGCGCCACGCACGGTTGCGCTGTTTCCCGAAGACCGCATTGATGAGTGTGGGTTGGACGCGTCGGTGGTGCGGTTGCGTCTGTCGCAGCTGCGGCTGTGTCATCCGCGGGTATGGGGTTCCTGCTGGCTGGCGCTGAAGTTATGGGAGCGATTGGAGTTGGACCGATTCTGGTCGCAGCGTTTGTTGCGAAGCCGCAAGGGTACGCGCTGGGAGCAGGTGTTGTTTGTGCTGGTGGCGTACCGGCTGCTGTCGCCCGGCAGCGAGTGGCGATTGCACCGGCAGTGGTTTGAGGGCAGTGCGCTCAAGGATTTGCTCGGGGCGGATGAACGGCTGGGCGACATCCACAAGTTGTATGCCTGTCACGACCGGATACTCGAACACAAGACGGCGGTGTTCGCTCATCTGGTGGAGCGGTGGCGGGATTTGTTCAACGTCGAATTCGACGTCCTGCTGTACGATCTGACGAGCACTTACTTCGAGGCGAGCCCTCCGTTTGACGAAGGCGACAAGCGCAAGTTCGGCCACTCTCGCGACCGGCGCGGCGACTGCGTGCAAGTTGTCATTGCGCTGGTAGTCACCCCTCAGGGTTTGCCACTGGCCTACGAGGTGCTGCCCGGCAATACCGCTGATAACACGACGCTGCGCGAGTTCCTTGGGCGCATCGAGAACCAGTATGGCAAGGCGCGCCGAGTATGGGTGATGGACCGCGGTATTTCCACCGAGGCGGTGTTGCGCGAGATGCGAGACAGCGATCCGCCGGTGTACTACCTGGTCGGCACCCCCAAGGGGCGACTGACGCGCCTGGAGGCGGACCTGTTGCACAAGCCCTGGCACGAGGTGCGTACAGGCGTGCAGGTCAAGCTGTTGCCACAAGATGGCGAGATGTACGTGTTCGCGCAAAGCCACGATCGGATCGCCAAGGAGCGTGCGATGCGCAAGCGCCAGCTCAAACGCCTTTGGGCACGCCTGGCAAAACTCTCCACCATGAAACTCAGCCGCGAAGCGCTGTTGATGAAGCTCGGTGCTGCACAAAACCAGTCGCCATCGGCTTGGCGGCTGGTTGAGGTGACGGTCGATGATCGCGCCGCCTCCTTCAGCTACACCTTGCGCCGCAACAAGCTACGAGAAGTGCGTCGCCGAGAAGGACGCTATCTGCTGCGCACCAACCTCACCAGTAGCGACCCTGCCGAACTGTGGCGTTATTACATCCAGCTGGTGCAAGTCGAACAGACATTCAAAGGTCTCAAGGGTGACCTTGCCGTGCGCCCGATCTACCACCAGCTCGAGCGCCGCATCGACGCGCACATCTTCATCGCCTTCCTCGCCTACTGCCTGCACGTCACGCTGGCGCAGCAGTTGCGTCCGCACGCGAGCGGCCTGAGTGCGCGCAGCGTACTCGATAAATTCGCCGCCGTGCAGATGCTCGATGTGCACATCCCCACCACCGACGCTCGCGAACTGGTGCTGACTCGCTACACCGAGCCTGAACGAGAGCTGAAGCTCCTGCTCGAGCGGCTCAACCTCGAACTACCCGCCCAACCACCGCCGAAAATCACCGCCGCTCAGGCCCACTCCGCTACCCTCGTGTAGTGCAGACCTTTGGCGGTCGGCTCTATATTGATCAATGACTTGGCACCACCAAAGTCGCGAATCCGCCAAGTTGGGTTAGTGGAGATTGCGACAACATCCGGCTCCAAAGCTAAAATATTGATGATTAGTATATTCTCATTAGAACAGTGTCGTTCGCTGATTCTGTTCAGCGGGCATATTGCAACAAACGCATATGACGATCTACGTTGCACATCTGCCGAATCCATTGGACGCCTCTTGTATATCGCGTAAACTGCTTGACCGGAAAAAATTTGAGATTGTTGATCGCGGCGGGGCGCCGCTCCTACAACACATTGCCGGTATCGAACCATTATTGTAGGAGGCCCGCCTCGGGCCGATGGATCGCGGCGGGGCGCCGCTCCTACAACACGTTGCCGGTATCGAAGCATTATTGCAGGAGGCCGGCCTCGGGCCGGTTGATTGCGGCGGGGCGCCGCTCCTAGGAGATCGTTACGGCGTCGGGGCGCGATGCCGGTTCGCGCGAGAAAACCAGGGTGAATCTGGAACCCTTATCGGTTTCGCTTTTGACGTCCACACGGCCGCGGTGGCGCTCCATGCAGACGCGAACGAATGAAAGTCCCAGCCCTACCCCGGGCTGCTTCCCGTGCCGATCTCCACCGGATCGATGATACTGGTCGAATATCCGGTCCACCTCCTCGTGGGGTATGCCGTATCCGGTGTCCTCAACGATGCACCGGACCTCCTGGGTGGTCTCCTCGATAGCGACAGTTATTTCCGCCTGCGAAGGACTGTATTTGATGGCGTTATCGAGCAGGTTGATCACGGCGCGCTCCAGTAGTGCAGGATCGCCGGTGACGTTGGCCTCGTCGGGGAGTTTGCGAATCAACCGTATATTCCGGGCGACGGCCCGATCGGATACGGAGTCAATGGCCTGATGCGCTACCGCGGACAAATTGACGTTTTGAAACTGCTTCCATTCGGCGGTCTGGGCACGATTGAACTCGAGAAAATCATCGACCAGCGCCAGAGTCCTGTGTGCATGGTTCTCGATCCGCTCCAGCATGTCCACGCCGATGCGTCGAGGATCCACCCTGGCGATGCCGGTTATGGCCAGGATCGAACTCAGCGGCGAACGGAGATCGTGCGATATGAACGCGGTCAGTTCACGGCGCTGGCGCTCACTCTCCCTCAACGCCGAAATGTCTGCAAGACTCAACAACAGCCCTCTACTCATCTCGGAGTTATAAACGAATGACGAAAGCTGCACCAGCAGGTGCAATCCGTTTGGCGCAAGCACCGAAAGTTCGGCGGGCTCGCTGTCGACCATCACCGCACGAAGTATTTCAGGCCAGGTCTCATTGCCGAAGATCTCCAGTTTGAACAAATACTCCGTGATTTCGCGTCTCGCCAGCCGCTCGGCGCTGTCGATGCCTAAATATTTTTCGGCCCGGGTATTGGCCAACATGACGTGACCCAATCCATCGGTCACGACGACACCCTGAGCCATTTCCGCCAACGTATCGGAAACGAAGCGCCGCATGAACTGTATCTTCTCGGTGGACGCCTGAACCTGCTCGATACGTCGTTGTATGTACTCCGCGACGTTGCGAGGCGGCTCAGCTGCGGGCGCCCGCAGGTTTGATGCTATCGGCGTCAACAAATCCAAATATTTCTTACCCAGCCCGGCCTCGCCCGCGCATCGAATGCCGAAATAGAAATCATACGGGCTGCCGTGGATACGGATCCAGGCGTCGGACCCGTCGATGTGCCATACGTCAGCCGCCTCCGACGCGATGTCGGGGCGCGCCGGCGCATCCTCCCATCGATCGAGGACACGATGGGAAGCATCCAGAACCACCGCGCCACGCAGCGGTACGATACAGCCGAGAAACGACATCGATTCAGCAAGAGGCAGACCGGATATCGACTCCGGTACGATTCGTTCGCCGTGCAGAACCTGCAGAGCGCGATTGAGATAGATCACCGTCTGCACCAGGCGCCGCCAGCTCCACAGCGGATAACTGATGAGCTGTACCCCCAGGGCGCTGGCGGGCGCGTACCACAGCCGGGTGGTGTGCAGCAGCAGCATGCTGAACGCAATGTTGAAGACAATGAAGCCGCCCCACACCAACAGGGACCAGCGGGGAAATCTGGGATACAGCAGTACAGGGATCAGCACGAAAAAAACCGCGGCGCACCACCACCAGGCAGTCGTCAGCGGCTGTATCTCGAGCCCCTGCAACAGCACGTCCAGCTCGTTGGCCACGATCTCCACGCCGGGCATGGGCTGTCCGTGACCGGATACCGGCGTCGGCAACAAATCACCCAGCCCTACCGCGGTGGCGCCGACGACCACCAAGGCGCCGGAAAATATATCCGGGGGCAGCCGATTTTTTATTACGTCCACATACGACACTCGAGGTATAGTCCCCGGCGGACCCGCGAACGGGATCCAGATCTGGTAGTCCCTGACCCACACCATCGGTGATTCCCCACCTGACGGCGGTACGCGCAATCCCGCCAGATGCGGACCTCTGTCCGGATAAGCCACGTTCAACATGGCCAGCGCGAAACTTGACCACCGCGGGGACTGCAGCCCAGCTTTCAGGTACGTACTGCGCACGATTGCGTCCGGGTCCAGCTGGCGATCCACGTGCCCGATGGCGGCGGCCACGTCGGACAACTCGCTGAACGGGAGGACTTCAAAGAGCTGCCCGCCCAGCCGGCGTTCCGTATTTGCAACCGGCAGTACGACGCGTGCGCTTTCCGCGACGGCATCGATCAGATCGCTGTCCTCGTCCGAATCATTGCCCGCGGATTCAGAAAACAGTATATCCAGGCCGACGACGCGGGCGCCCGCCGCGGTGAGCTTCTCGATCAGTTGCGCGTGCACGGAACGGGACCAGGGCCAGCGCCCCAGCTCCTTGAGGCTTTGCTCATCTACGGCAACGATCAGAATTTCCGGGGACGGTATCCGCGTCGAGTTTTGGATCTTCCAGTCGTACAAAAGTTGATCAACTTTCCAAGTCCAGCCCGTCATCACCAATACCGTGACCAGCGCGATGAGTATCGCGGACAGCAGAAAGCGTTCAGGAATGCGCAACCACTCAGGGTCCGATTACAGTATCAGGACGGCTAGTACAAAGACAGCGAGAGGCATCCACCATTTGCCCTCATGAGGTATCTTTATCGTCTGGGGTTCGCTGAAGGCACCCTCGAACCCGTTTGGTTCGATGGTGGCTATTCTAACGCTGTAGCGCCCGCTCTTCGGTTTCGGCAAGGAAAATGTCGGTTCACCTACTATTTCATCGACGATGATCTTTTTGAACCCCCTGCCTCGTGCCAGCTGAACGCGGTAGGTGCTGCCTTTCAGCCCCTCCGACCAGCGGATCGAGAGCTCTTCCTTGGATATCGAAGGGGGTGATTCCGAAAGGTCGGGCGCCGGCTGCGGTTCCGCGTAGGTAAACGTCACGACATCTCCGAATGGGCCGACTTCACCATTTTTGTCCTGGATAGCCAGTCGCCAAAAGTACTGCCCCTCGTCCAAGGATTCCCCGGGTGTGTAGGTGGCGCCCCGGGTTATTTCCGTATCGACGACCGGGGCGGAGAATTCGGCGTCGCGCGCCAGCTGGAAAAGATAGGATCGAACGTTCTGCGGTTCGGTCCATTGAAACTCGGGCTGGGCAACGCGCACGATCTCGCCCGGAACGGGCTTGATCGTAATGGGCGGCGCCGGATACGCATTCAGCGCGAAGCGGTGGTAGGCGTCGATGCCCTCGAGCTTGTCGGCGTCGATACCGCGCAAAAGCAGAATATATTCACCATCGGTCTTCATATCGAATGCGGCAGCCGATCCCGTGACGGTACGGTCGACCAGCAGCGCGTCGAAGTCGTCCGACTCAGCCACCTGCAGCCGGTACGTTTCCGCGCCTTCGACGTCGTTCCAGTCGAGTTTAACGGGTACGCGCTCGATCAACGCGGGCAGAGAGGACACATCGGCTGCAGGCAGCAGTTTCACCGGCGGTTCGAGGGGTTCCCCGGCTTTCGCGACAACACCAAAATTTTCGGGAACCCGCCGGGTTCGTTGATCCTTGTTGACGTTGACAACGCCTTCCGTAACCTCGGTGCGGGCGGTCGAACCATCCGCATCCATGGCGGCGCGAAAACGGGTGCCCCGCACCGTCGACACCGCAGCGGGGGTGTGAATACGAAAGCGGGTACCCGGTCCTTTCGAAGGCGTGGTGCGGACATTCGCGCGGCCGCGCTGGAGCCTGATACCGGTATCGACCATTCCGGTGTCGCCGTATGTGCTGAGCCGGTCCATCTCTATGCGCGTATCGCCGCGAACTACCAGGCTCGACTTATCGGCGAACTCCACCACGACGTTGCCACGCTCCTCCGTCTCCACCGCGTCGCCGATTTCCAGGCGTGCCCCAACAACCAGTGGTACCGCCTCTGAAGCGCCGCTCTTTATCAGCCAGGCCGCTCCGGCAACTTCGGCGACGGTGGCGAAGGCAGGTTGAACCTTCAGCCAGCGCACCGGAAAGCGCAATTGGGTCCCAGGTTTCAGCCGCGTTGGTGCTTCGACGTTATTGTATTTGCGCAGGGCCTCCACGTAGCCAAGAGACTTGGCGTATTTGTCTGTCAGGTCCCAGATGGTATCCCCTGGCCGGGTGGAATAAATCCAGTCCTGACCGAAACACGCAGGTGCGAACAGCCCGGTGGTTGAGAGCAGCATCAACAGAGAAATTCGAATTTTGGCGCGCCACCCGTTCATGCTTTGTTTACCAATCTCTCCAGCCGGTATCCGTGTTGATAGATGGAGGTCAGGCGCCATCCGTTTTCCGGATTGAGAGACAATTTATTCCTTATTCGACTCATGTGGGTATCGATCGTGCGCGTATTTACTTCGGGACTGGTACCCCATACGCTTTCCAGCAAATGATTACGGGATACCACATGATCGATGTTCCTGAACAGGAACACCAGCAACTCGTACTCTTTATTGCTGAGCTTGATTTCATCCCCGTTCATCTTTACCACGCGGTTTTGCAGATCGATTTCATAGGGCTCGAAACCGAGCACTTCCCCGCCGTCGCCATAGTCTTCTCTGGCGCGACGCGTCACCGCGTTCACACGGGCGAGCATCTCCTGCCGGTGAATCGGCTTGGCCATGTAGTCATCGGCCCCCGACTCGAGCGCTTCGACGATGTGCTGTTCCTGTCCCCGCTGGGTGGCGAACAAAATGGGGATTGGCCAATCTTGGGTACGACGCACACGCTTCAATACCTCCAAGCCATCAATGTCCGGTAGTTCCCAATCGAGAATCAGCAGGTCGTAGGTGTCGCGTCGTTGATCTTTGAGAAACGATTGACTCGTATTGAAATGCGAACATGCGTGGCCGGCTTCCTCCAGCCACAACTGCATGAGTTCCGCCTGATCGGCGTCGTCTTCCAGCAATGCTATGCGCACTCAACTATCCTCCTGCTCACGACCTAAATCTTGAACGCAACCGTTTAATCTCAAATCTCCGCGGTTTGACACCCCATCTCGCCGGGCGACTACTCACCAGGGGTAGATTTTATATACGCCATTTTCGTACCCTGATGTGCCCTATACAAGTCGATCATCCGGATTTTAGGCTACTATTACACTTATTAACATTCAAACCATCGTACGGCGCCCGATTTGGTAGACATTTAGCTGCAATAATCACTGTCACGGTTATGGCAGGTATGGCGACTGCGGAATAAGAACGCAAGGGTGACTAGTGTACTGTTATATGCAGTAGTGGGCGGTGCCGTGACGGCGCTCGTGATTGCGCTCGTCAATATGAGTGCCCGTTTCTGGCGCGGGCGCAGACACGCGCGCGCCGGCTGTGCTTATCTTCAGTGGGAAAGCGGAGGTCTTGAACAGAACTACAAAATTACCGGGGAAACCACGAGTCTAGGCAGACACGAAAGCAACGACCTGGCCCTGCAGAATCGAATGATATCGCGCTTTCATGCCAGGATAGTTAGAACCAGCCTCGGCCACTACTATATCGAAGACAACAAATCCAGCAACCATGTTTACGTCGGTGGCAAACCGGTCGGTAGGGCCCGTCTCGAGGAAGGCACCGTGTTTACCATCTGGCCGCTGTATTTCAAGTTCACCTTTGATCCGCCCGCATCCGGCGTCCCAGCAGGTGCGAACGCGTGGATAGTTGATTCCCCCTCGAGAAGGAAAGACGACCGCGAATCCAGCGAGGTTACCGTGCGTTATTACAGCGACCAGACGGGCTGGAAACGCGGCATAGCCAGAAACATCAGCGGCAACGGCATGTATATCGATACCACCAATAATAAGCTCAAGCAAGACGACAAAATAGAGCTCATCCTCAGTATCCGGATCTCCGGCCAAATCCGCTGGCTGCGTTTCCACGGCACGGTGACGCACCAGTCCGAGGGGGGCATCGGCATTGCGCTGGAGGCCATTGACAGCGACCTGCAAAAGCTGCTCACCCAGATCGACCAGGCAGCCTAAGGTGTCGGCAACCTCATTCTTCGTGGAATAAAGGTTTCCGACACCTTTTAATCGATCCTTCAAATGACATTTGTTAACACCACGCCCCTTTGCATGAAGCCAGATTTGACTTAGTGTGTTTAACGCGAAAGGTCTTGAAAACATGAATTGATGCGTTCAACTACATTGGATTTTCCACGAGGTTCTGGGGGTGGACAGCCATGCTTAACATTAGCCACGAAATCGGCCTAGGCTCCGCAGCCGCGATGAATCGATTTATCCGCAGGGAAAAATCGACAGATTCGTTCCAAAGCCACGATGTTGAAGCGTTGCTGAGTCGAGTAACGGCGATAAGTGACGAGGTCACCGCCCATCATCTGATGCGCGTCAGGAAATATGCAATCCTGATTGCCGAACAGCTCGGGCTCGGCGAGGACATGCAAACGCAGATCTACTTCGCAAGCCAGCTGCACGACATCGGAAAAATGGCCATTCCACAAGAGATTCTCCAAAAGCCCGGGAGTTTCACCCGGACCGAAAAAGTAATCATGAACAAGCATACCCTGCTGGGCGGCGAAATGCTGCGCGACTACCATTGTCCGTACCTCGAAGTGGCTGCGGAAGTCGCGCTGTATCATCACGAGCGCTGGGACGGCACCGGCTACCCGTACGGCCTGTCTGGAGAAGCCATTCCACTGTCCGCCCGGATCGTTACCGTTTGTGATGTTTATGACGCACTTCGAAGCCGGCGGCCATACAAGGACTGCTACTCGCACGATGTCGCATTGACCGCGATCTGCGACGGCGATGGCTGGACACTGCCCGAGCACTTCGACCCCCAAGTGCTGGCGGCGTTTGTCAAACTCAACAGGTGGTTTGACGAGATCTATACAGGCGGATTGGAAGTGTAAATAGTGATCCTGCATTTTAGCCAACACGCCCGGGGGAAAACTTCAATGAAAACCCACGCTGCGCCTAAAAGCGAGCCGGGAACACCGGCCGAATTCAGGTCCCTGAACGTTCTCGACTCCCGTCCAGAAGAGCGTTTCGATCGACTGACCAGAATTGCCAGACGGCTGTTCGAAGTTCCAATTGCGTTGATCAGCCTGATCGATGAACGAGGCTTGTGGTTTAAATCCGTGCAGGGAATGGATACCAAGGAAACCCCCGGCGACCTATCGTTCTGGGGCCATGCCATACAAAAGGGTGACCTGCTTATCGTGCCGGACACGCTGCTGGACGAAAGATTCAAAGACAAGCCACTGGTCGTCGACAAGCCAAGAGTCCGATTTTACGCAGGTTGTCCGCTTTACGATCCGAACGGCGCCAGGCTGGGGGCCCTGTGCCTGCTCGATAGAGAACCCCGGAATATGGGCCCTGAAGATCGAGATTTGCTGCGTGACCTGACGACGATGGTCGAACATGAGCTGACCGCGCTGCAGCTTGCGACCCGAGATGAGCTGACACGGCTCGCAAATCGACGTGGATTGCTGCCGCTGGCACAAAACGCACTGAATTTGTGCAAGCGAAGGTCGCTACCGGCCTTGATGTTGCATTTCGATCTGGATCGCTTCAAACAGATCAACGACCGCTACGGCCACGCCGAGGGCGACCGCGCCCTGGCCGCGTTTGGAAGATTGCTACTCGATACTTTTCGAAAGTCGGATGTCATTGGCCGACTTGGAGGTGAAGAGTTCGTAGCGCTGCTGTCGGGTGCCAGGAAATCCTCGCGATTGGGGATGGTGGAGCGATTTGAACAGGCGGTCCGCTCCTACAACGAGGAACAACGCAGAGGTTACGATATTCGATTCAGCGTCGATCTGTGCGAATTCGATCCGGAGCGGCATCACTCGGTGCTGGACCTGTTGAACGGGGCCGATAGACATATGTATAAACCGAGTTAGCCATCGCTCGGGATTCTGCTGAGAATCGCGGGCTTGGAGCCTGTCCGAGAGGGCCTTGGGACGGGATGCTTCTAAACTATTCGCTTGCTCCCTGCGTCGGCCGGGTTATTTTGCAGATTCAGTCGCACCTTCATCACCGCTTCACCCGGGATACGCTCGGTCTCGAAACCAAGGCTCCTGGCAAGATTGAGCATCGACCGGTTTTCCGCAAGTACTTCCCCAACCAGCCGACGGGTTCCCCTGCCGCGGGAATAGTCGATCATCTTTTTCATCAAAGCCCGGCCGAGCCCCCGGCGTTTCATTTCAGAGCGCACGATGATGGCAAACTCCGCTTCAACATTATCCGGGTCGCAAACGATCCGAACCACGCCGATGGTGTGCGGGTTCGATCCGTGGGGTTCCACAGCAATGAATGCCATCTCGCGGTCGTAATCTATCTGGGTTAGACGGGCAAGCTGACTGTGAGCAAAGTTGCGGATAGAGCCGAAGAACCGAAACCGGATATCCTTGGGATCCAGCTCGTCCAGAAACTTCTTGTGATTGGGTTCGTCTTCGGGCCGAATCGGCCGCAGCATCAGTTCAAGGTCGTCCACATTCACCAACTCCTCCAGCTCTTTCGGATAGGGCCGAATGGCGAGGCGGTCGGCACCGCGGACGTCGGTTTTCTGCACCCGGATGCGCGCATCCAGCGCCAGCACCCCCCGATCGTCGGCAAGCAGTGGATTGATGTCGATTTCCGCAATTTCCGGGATGTCTGCAACGAGTTGCGCGATCCGAATTAGAGTATGCTGAATTGCCTGGCGATCAACCGGCGGCCGGTCCCGGTAGCCGCGCAGGCGGCGGGCTACGCGGGTGGAATCGATCAATTCGCTGGCCAGCTTCATGTTGAGCGGTGGCAGTGCAATCGCCCTGTCGGCGATTACCTCGACCGCGGTACCGCCCTCACCAAACAAAATGACCGGACCGAAGATCGGATCCGTTGCCGCTCCCACGATGAGTTCGTAGGCGCCCGGACGTCGCGCCATTCTCTGCACGGTAAATCCAATTCGCTGAACATCCGGGCGCAATTGCCGGACGCGATCCGCCATCGCCGCCGCCGCGGATTGAACCTCCGGAGATGTCTCCAGATCCAGAACAACGCCCCCGACATCGGATTTGTGGGTGATCTCATCTGCCAGGATCTTCAACGCCACCGGAAATCCCAGCTGCGACGCGACCCGCGCGGCTTCCTCCGGTGTACTCGCGATCCGGGTTTTGACGACGGGAATTCCATACGCTGCGAGCACGGCCTTGGCTTCGGGTTCGGACAGGATCTCGTGGCCATCCGCAAGCGCGGACTCGATAACCAGACGTGCCGATTCCACCACGGGTTCGAATGCTTCTGGAATAGAGGTCGGCGTCTCCATCAGCAGCGCCTGGTTGCGGCCGTATTGCACGATGTGAAGGAACGCCCTTACCGCCTCTTCCGGCGTATCGTAGTTCGGGATCCCGACATCGCTGAGCATGCGTCGGGCCCGCGCAACCGTTGCGCCGCCCAACCAGCTCGCGATCAGGGCCTTGCCGTTGCGTTTTTCGGCCGCAACTTTAGCGATCCCTTCAGCGGCGGCATCACTGGACACAACTGCCGTCGGCGCATGCAGCACCAGCACGCAATCGACATTTTCGTCTTCGAGCAAGATCTCTAAGCTTTTTGCATAACGGTGGCTGTCTGCATCACCGATAATATCGACGGGGTTTGCCCGGGACCAGGTGTGCGGCAGGACCTTGTCGAGCTTTTCAATTGTCTCCGCGCTCAACGGGGCTAATACCCCTCCCGAGAGCACCAGTTCATCGGTGGCGATTACGCCCGGGCCGCCGCCGTTGGTGAGGATTGCCATCCTCTCGCCACGTGGTCTGCATTTGCTGGTGAGCGTCTCCACCGCATCGAACATCTCGCGCGTGCTGAACACTCGCAGCATCCCCGCACGGCGTATCGCTGCATCGTACACGTCGTCCGAACCCATCAGCGCCCCGGTGTGCGAGGCGGCGGCACGCGCGCCTTCGAGTGCGCGGCCGGCTTTGATCACCACCACCGGCTTGTTGCGCGCGCCGGCGCGGGCCGCTGACATGAACTTGCGGGCGTGCTGAACAGATTCCACATACATGAGAATCGCCCTGGCGTCGGGATCGCCTCCCAGATAGTCCAGGACATCCCCGAAGTCCACATCCGCACTGTCGCCGATGGAGATGAAGTGTGAAAAGCCGATGCCGTTGGTGGTGGCCCAGTCGAGGAGTGCCGTGCACAGCGCGCCCGACTGGTGGATCAGCGCCACCGACCCGGCTAGGGCGGGCCTGTGCGCAAAGCTCGCATTGAGGTGCTGACCGGGAACCAGCAGGCCCAGGCAATTGGGACCCAGGATGCGCATCAGATGCGGTCGCCCGGCATCCAGCATGGCCTGCTGCAGCGTGCGCCCATCTTCGGTGGTTGCGTGTTTCAGGCCGGCGCTGATGACGACGGCGGCTTTCGTACCTCGTTCGCCAAGCTCGGCGATGAGTCCGGGTATCGTAGGGGCCGGCGTGCAGATGATCGCCAGGTCCGGCACCACCGGAAGGCTCTGTACGTCCGGGTGACTGAGCACGCCGGCGACGGCGGTGTATTTCGGATTGACCGGCATGATCGGACCGGCAAAATCCGCAGTCAACAGATTCCGCATGACCTCGCGGCCGATGCTCTTTTGCCGATTCGAGGCGCCCAGAACAGCCACGGATCGGGGTTCGAACAAATACCCGAGGTTACGAATACTCACACTTCAATCCCGCATGTACATGAGTGCCACAGTAGCACCCGGCTATGTTGCACCACAACAAGATTTGTCTCCGTGAACGGGGTCGAGTGATCGAAAAAACCATCATGCGGCAGACGAGTTCGTTCTACAACGTCAGTCCCAGCTTTTCAGCCATGACAGCGTGTACGTCGCTCCACGCACCCGGGGCCAGAACATCGACATCGACGCGATGCAGCTGGCCGCGCTTGTTCGCATCGTCCAGATGGGGGGAGAGTTCCATCGTCTCGCCTTTGAGAGAGAACACCACGGTTTGTGGAATCGCTTCGGCGACCTGGGCTGCGATCTCCTGCGGGCCGACAATGAGCGCGCCCTGTACCGAATCATGGAGAATCGTTTCGAGCGCCCGTTTCAGTATCCCGACGACGGCACCACCGAATTCCATATGTGCCAGGACCATCTCTTCCGCTTTGTTCATATGAAATTCCGTGCTGGATATAAGGAAGTACTCCGCGTCGGTGACCCGCTGCCCGGTGGTGAACCAGGCTGGGCGCCGAAATCCGTCTTTCACGAGAAGCCGCTGGGGGGCGTTGCGTGAGCCGCTCCAGACGTTTCCCGTAATGCATACCACGTGTTTGTTTCCTGGAATGATCATTGACTGCCACCGGATCTGTGAACGAGGCCGGGTAGTTTAAATCAAAAGCTCCCGGTTCACGAAAATCAATGTCGCGCGAATACCGAACTCACGCAGCAACGGGCCCCTCGAAACGGTTGCACGCCATCAGGAGAACCGTCTTGTTGCCGGCGAAGAGAGATCCCTGATATCTTTGCACGCCACGTCCACAGCCGAACCCGTGAGAATGCGGGGAACATGTTAACGATCCTGAATGTCACCATCCCGTTCTTTGCCGTCATCGGATGCGGCTATTTTTCCGAGAAACTGGGAATCCTCGGCCACGCCAGCCGAGCCGGGCTGAACGGGTTCGTGTTCTATTTCGCCCTACCCGTACTGCTGTTTTCCATAATGTCCAATGCCCGTTTCGATGATGGCTTCGAGTGGCGGTTTCTGGCGGCGTGGTCACTGGTTTCGATCGTGCTGTTCGTATTGGCCTTTGTGATAGCAAAGTCCGTTTTCAGGCTGGACCAGTCGAGCGGTGCGGTCCATGCCCTTGGCGGGATCTACGGCAACACCGGCTATGTTGGTATACCGCTGGTCATCGTTGCGTTCGGACCCGATGCCAGCGTCCCCGTCATCGTGTGCCTTACCATAGACCTGGTATTGATGATTCCCATCGGCATGTTTTTCATCGAGGCTGCCAGTGGATCCGGGGACAGCGGCCAACTTTTACACGTACTCGACAAGACCATCCAATCTCTTGTGAAAAACCCCCTCATCGTTGCAATTGTCGCCGGAACCGCAATGGCCGTCACCGGGTTCAAGATGCCAGAGATCATTGAGAAATTTACCAGACTGCTTGGCATGGCAGCGGCGCCGTGCGCGCTGTTTGCGCTGGGTTCCAGTCTTTACGGACAACCCGTACGCGGTGCGATGGCGGAGGTGGGTTTCATTACGCTGGTCAAACTCCTGGCGCATCCTCTATTGGTCTGGTATGCGATGTTCGGCCTGTTCGGGGTAAACGATCTGTGGGGTTTCGCGGCCGTGGTCGCGGCCACGATGCCCGTGGCCGCGACGGTATATGTTCTTGCCCAGCAATACGATACTTATGTGGTTCGGACATCCACCGCGATCGCGTTTTCCACCGCCGCATCCGTCGTTACCGTTACGGCCGTACTGGCTTATCTGCCTGCCGAAGGATTAGCCATCGGAATCGGACGCAATTGAAACACTAAAAATGATTCGTCTACTGCGCGGTTAGCCCGCCGTCAACGACAAGTTCGGTGCCGGTGATGAACGATGCCTCATCTGAAAGCAGAAAACAGCACGCATTGGACTGATCCTGGGTCGTGCCGAGCCGGCCCAGAGGAATGCCGGTAGCGACCGCGGCCTGCACGTCCTCCTTGCCCTGCCATCGGGCCTGCATCGGAGAGAGCACGGGTCCCGGCAGTATGACATTGGAGCGGATGCGGGCAGCTGCAAACTGGATGGCGATGGATTTCGACAATCGGATGACGGCCGCCTTCGAGGCGGCATAGGCATCCTGCGGCCTGGTATCGGCGCGAAGCGCATCTATGGATGCGAAGTGCACCATGGCGCCACCTCCCCTTTTTTTCATTTCAGGAACCACGCAGCGCGCTGTCAACACGAACGACTTGAGATTGATGCGGAATACCTCATCCCATACCGAAAGATCCATTGTACTGAAGGACAGGTCGCGATCGAACCAGAGGACACCCGTCGTGTTCACCAGATAGTCCACACCACCGAATTCTTCGACGGTTCTGTGTACTGCGTTCCGCACAAACGCCTCCTCGGTGAGGTCGCCCTGAAAATACACATGTCTTCCCTGTTCGCTTCGAATGCCATCGGGTTCAGGTTTGACATCGGCCATCGCGACGCTGGCACCAGCGTCGATCAGGTCATTTGCAATGTTCAAACCCATGCCGCCGCCGGCGCCGGCGACAATCGCCGTTTTATCTCGAAAACTCATGCGTACACCTCCTGCTCGCAATCGGGCCGTGGTTGGCCTCAAACGGCATCATGCGCCGCTTTTCATGGCAAGACGCCTCGTCCCGAGCGGCGTGCCGAGTAACAAGGTGGTTTTGTTCACTCGGTAAATTCCCGCTCCGTATTCGTGGCAATACAAAAACGATGTATAGTCTGAGATTACAAGATAACATAACAATCGAACTCGTCGACCGATGACGGACCCGGTCCGCTTGATGCATTATGCGGGCTTCAGGATCAATGCGTCATCGAACAAGGCATTACGTTTCCGGAGAAAACAGATGAACGAATACAAACACCTGCTCCTTCCGACAGACCTCACCGAGGCGAGCGAGCCCGCCGCCGAACGGGCCCGGATGCTTGTCAACCTCACCGGTGCGCAGCTGACCATCTTGCACATTGTCGACTATGTCCCACCCCAGTGGGTCGCAAACGAACTGCCCGAAGAATTCGCAACCGAATCGGCGTTGATCGATCGCGCGCGAACACGCTTGTCGGGGTGGGTCGACAAAATCGACCTCGATATTAGCGCCCAACTGGTGTCGGCCGGATCTCCAAAACGAATCATTGTCGATACGGCAAAAGAAATCGGTGCCGACCTTATTATCATGGGCACACACGGGGATCGGGGGATCGCCCGCATCGTGGGGTCGACCGCAAGGGGCGTACTGCACGATGCACCGTGTGACGTTCTTATCGTCCACCTGGCTCATTCCTAGTCGTAGCGTTCGGATACCGGCGATGCAGTTTCACAGATAATGAGGAGATAGGTGTATAGTTGTGACCGCGGGCGGCACGGCCGGTCCGGCCCCTGCCCGGATACTACACAACCCAAAGGAGGAAGCCATGACCGTTTACCTTATCGCAGACGTCACCGTGACCGATGATTCCTGGATTCCTGATTATGCCGCTAATGTTCACCACATCGTGCACAAGCACGGCGGTAAATATCTGTCCCGCAGCGGCAACATCACCAACCTGGAAGGCGAGCCACTGGGATCAACGCTGATTGCATTGCTGGAGTTTCCGTCGATGGAGGCCGCCAAGGCTTTCGCCAACGACCCGGACTATGCGCCGTACGTCAAGGCGCGTCAGGCCGGCACCATTAGCAGGTTCAATGTCATCGACGACACCGATGTTGCCGGGACCATTCCCTATCTGGAAAAGGGCCAGGGCTAATTACGTCAATCTGGCATGAGCAAATCCGCGGGGGCGTGATCAAAAATCCGGACTAGAATCAGCTAGTGAAGTATCTTCTCATAGCCATTATTTTCACTCAGGCAACGGTCGACCACGGTCCATCCATCAGACGGCATCTGGGTACTTATCATTCGATCGAGGAATGTGAACTTAACCTCGAACTCATGAAGGGCCTGTACGAGGATGGATCCCTGTGGATGGCTCCCAACGAGGACCCCGAACCCATCGCACGCGTCAGCTACGCCTGCATGCCCGACCTGGAATAAACCCCGCCTACCTCGCAGCGCGCTGCCGGCTTAATGTATCGAAAATTGTCAAACTGCATTTCATGAAAATAGCACGTCTTGACCATCTGGTGCTGACCGTTAGGGATATCGAAAGGACCGTAGATTTCTACCGGCGCGTCATGGGCATGGAGAAGGTTACATTCCAGGGTGGCCGGATCGCCCTTGGCTTTGGCAATCAGAAAATCAACCTCCACGAATCGGGCCGGGAATTCGAACCGAAGGCAGCGCAGGTGCAGCCGGGCAGTGCAGATCTCTGTTTTATTCTGGAAACCTCCGTAGACGAAGCCGTGAACCATCTGAACGATGTTGGCGTTGAAATCATAGCGGGACCCGTGGACAGAACGGGCGCAGCGGGAAATATCTTGTCGGTTTACTTCCGGGACCCGGACGGGAATCTCATCGAGGTCTCCAACTACATCTAACAGAGAGCGTTTTGGGTTTGGCCCCGGCCGCCTGGTGCACTAGTACCCCAGCTGGTTCAGTCCTTCCTCCAGATAGTCTGCAACCAGCGGTGTTCCAATGAGATATTCGGCGGTATTGGTATTCCAGTTGTCACCGGCCTCCTTCAGAGCCGCATCCCACTCATCGACGGCGAAACTGCCCCGGCCCAGCCACATCAGGGCAACCAGTTGCACCTGTTGATCGGGCTCGAGGTCCTGTATCGCGATCGTCAGCTCATCCTGGGTGGAATCACCCTCATGGTTTGCCAGGACCTGCATGGCCCAATCATCGCTTGGACTCATCGCCTCCTCGGGGATCGACACCTGTTCCTGCGCGTGGAATTCCCGCGCCATATTGATGATATACCTGATGGTTTCGGGGTTTAATTCCAGATTGATATTGTCATTCATGATAAAAATCTGCCACCGGGATGTTGTACAAAGCTGATCCAGATCAAAATCTGACCGCCCAATAGGTGAGGTTATAGCACGAGTGAACGAAAACGTCGCTAAAACTCCTCTGACCGGCGGGTGGCCGGACGCCTGTAAGCCGAATGCCGGGACCGATGTCTGGCGTAATATGCGGGTTGATGAGCAATAGGCAGGTTAAACCCGGTAATTGTCCCGTACGTAGCGACCCAGGCGTTCACAGCCCTCGCGAAGCACTTCCAGCGGCTGGGTCAGTGAAAATCGCACGTGTCCGCGGGTGCTCTCGCCAAAGCCGCTTCCCGGCACCACGGACATTTTCTGCCGGGTCAACAGGTCCTGCGCGAATGCCGTGTCGTTCGGGTTTATTTCGGTTACGTCGAGCATGACGAACATCCCCGCCGCGGGCCGGTGGTAACGGATGCCGGGCATATTCGAGAACTGTTCGCAAACGAAGTCACGTCGTTTCTTGTACTCGGCGCACATCTCCCGCACGTAGTACTCGTCATTGTTCAATGCAAACGCCGCCGCATCCTGTATGAACTGCGGACTGCCGAACAGAGACATCGCGGAAAAATTACCGACATGGTGGATCAGGGTCGGCGGTGCAACGATCCAGCCCATACGCCAGCCGCTCATCGCATGCGATTTAGACAGACCGTCTATCATGACGATGTTGTCGAGGTGCTCCGAAGCCGCACGTATCGATATGTGGGGTTTCTCGAAGGTGAACATCGAGTAAACCTCATCGCACACCAGCCAGATGTTGTGGTCATAACAGTAGCGTGCCATGGCTCCCAGTCGTTTACGGCCTATTATGGTCCCGGTCGGATTCCCGGGCGTATTCATGAACACTACCTTCGTATTCGCGCTGACGGCGGCCTGGATATCTTCCAGCACGGGCTCGAAACCGTTGTCGGACCTGGATCTGACTCGGACCACGTTGGAGTCGATGGCCCGCATGATCGCAGGATACCCCACGTACATGGGATCGACGATGATGATCTCGTCCCCCGGGTTGAGCAGACAGCTCATGACGACGTGAATAGCCGACGTCGCGCCCGGCAGAATCGCCACCTCGTCCGGGCTGCAGGGATGAGGAGAAGTCCGGGTTTCGAGATCGGCCACCGCACGCCGCAGATCGAGCTCACCCAATGCCGGCGAGTAGTGGGTTCGCCCCACCCTCATGTGGCTTACCGCGTTGTCGATGATCGGCTCCGGAGTGCGAAAATCCGGATCACCCACCGACAGCAGTATGACATCCTCGCCCCGCCGCTTCATTTCCAAAGCATCATCGTGTACCTGCCAGACATCGGATGCCTCGACGTCGAGCCGTCCGGCCATGTCGCTGAGAGATAAGGATGTATTCATGTGTTTTTCATTCCTTCAGGCGGTACCCCGTCTTGAACATCCACCACACCAGAATAAGGCACGCGGCAAGAAACAAACAGATCATCATCAGGCTGACCCCCACGCTCACATCCGAAACCTCGAAAAAGCTCCACCTGAACCCGCTGATCAGGTAAACCACGGGGTTGAACAGGGTTATCGTCTGCCAGACGGGAGGCAGCATACTGACCGAATAAAAACTGCCGCCCAGAAATACGAGTGGGGTAATCACCAGCAGCGGGATGAGTTGCAGCTTTTCGAAATTCGAGGCCCAGATACCGATGATAAAACCAAACAGTGCGAATGAAATACAGGTGAGCACCAGGAACGCGCCCATCCATACGGGGTGAGCGATCTCCAGGGGCACGAAAAAACCCGCCGTTGCGAGGATGATCAGACCGATGATCAGGGACTTGGTCGCAGCCGCACCCACGTAGCCAACCAGGATCTCGAATGCGGAAACCGGCGCCGACATGATCTCGTAGATCGTGCCGGTGAAGCGCGGGAAGAAAATCCCAAACGAAGCGTTGGCAATGCTCTGCGTCAACAGTGACAACATCATCAGGCCCGGAACGATAAAGGTGCCGTAGGAAACTCCTTCGATCTGTTCGATTCGGGAACCAATGGCCGCACCGAACACGACAAAATAAAGCGACGTGGAGATCACCGGCGACAGGATGCTTTGCAAGATCGTATTCCAGGTGCGCAGCATCTCGAATTTGTAGATCACCCTGATTGCACAAAAGTTCATGGTTTGTTTTTTACCAGGTTGACAAAAATCTCCTCGAGAGAGCTCTGCGCGGTATTCAGATCCTTCAACGTCAGCCCCGCCGATTTCAGATCCTGCAGTAAGTCGGTAATTCCGGTGCTCTCACTCCGTATATCGTAGGTATAGGTAACCTCTCTACCGTCGGACGACGATACCAGACCATGTCGGACCAGGGAATCAGGGATGCGGGTGATGGGCTCTCTCAATTCGATATGCAGCTCTTTCTTACCGAGCTTGCGCATCAATTCGAGCTTATCGTCGACCACCAGCAGCTCGCCATTGTTGATCACTCCGACCCGATCCGCTATCTCTTCGGCCTCGTCTATATAGTGTGTGGTGAGAATAATGGTGACGCCGGAGTCGCGGAGCCGTCGGATGATCTGCCACATGTCCTGGCGCAGTTCCACATCGACACCCGCCGTCGGCTCGTCCAGAAACAGGATCCTCGGCTCATGTGACAGCGCCTTGGCGATCAGCACCCTGCGCTTCATGCCGCCGGACAGGATCCGCACTTCCGAGTCCTTTTTATCGAACAGCGACAGGTCCCTGAGCACCTGTTCGACATAGGCGGGATCAGGCTTTTTGCCGAATAATCCGCGGCTGAAGCTCACCGTGTTGCGCACCCTGTCGAAAGCGCCCAGGGTAAGCTCCTGGGGCACCAGACCAATCATGGCCCGCGTCGACCGGTAGCCCGAAACGATATCGTGGCCGCCAACGCTGACTGAACCGGAACTCGCGCTCACGATTCCGCAGATGATCGAAATCAGCGTTGTTTTGCCGGCTCCGTTGGGCCCCAGCAGCGCAAGGATCTCACCCGGCATGATGTCGAGATCGACACGCTTCAACGCCACATGACCATCGGAATAGGTCTTGCACAGATCGGACACCGAAATAATGGGCTTCATGAGGGAGGTTCTTAAAGTAGCCTCGCCCCGAAGTTACGAGCCGGATCCAGCTCCGGCGCCAGCTTGCCCGGCATTCCGGTGGTGTCAATGGGCCTTCTGACAATGAACTCCCCGCTACCTCTTTCAACACAGAGTGCTCCGTCGTGAACAACAATCTGACCGCGGCGTATTACCGTGACGGGCCAGCCGGTGAGTTTCATGCCTTCATAGGGTGTGTAATCCATGTTGTCATGGAGGTCCGCATGGCTAACGACCCGGGTCAGCTGCGGGTCCCAAATCGCAATGTCCGCATCCTTGCCTTCGGTAATGGAACCCTTGCGGTGATCCATGCCATAGATACGCGCAGCGTTGGCGGCGGCGAGAGCGGCGAAATGGTGCAGGCTGATGCGCCCTTTGTTCACGCCCTCCGAGAACAACAGCGGCAGGCGAAGCTCTATGCCGGGCACCCCGTTCGCCACCCTGGTGAACGACGGTTTGGATCCCGCGCTCAGTTTGCCCGTTTCATCGAAGCGATAGGGCGCGTGATCCGAGGAATACATCTGGAACGTGCCGTTCTGCAGGGCGCGCCAGATCTTTTGCTGAGTTGCCTTGTCCCTGAGCGGCGGGCTGCAACAGAATTTGGCTCCCTCAACGTCAGGCAAGTCCATGTCCCGGGCTTCGAGGAACATGTACTGGGGACAGGTTTCCCCGAACACCTTGTGTCCCGCATAGCGGGCGTCGGCGATCCGCCTCGCACCTTCTTCGGTGGACACGTGTACGATGAGAACCGGTGTATCGATGAAAGTCGCAAGCTCAACGGCGCGATTGATGGCTTCCGATTCCGCCGCCCGGGGGTGGCTGGGCGCGTGAAACCTGGGCTCGCCATAGCCACGCTCTTCCAATCTGCCGCTCATCCATTTGATCATGGCGTTGTTTTCGGCGTGCACCATGGTAAGCGCGCCGTGCTGCCGGGCCACCGCCAGTATTTCCAGCATCTGGGAATCATCGATGATGAGCTTGTCGTAGGTCATGAAGATCTTGAACGACGTAATCCCCCGCGCGAAAGCGGCCGGCAGTTCCTCGTTGAGGACTTTCTCGGTGGGATCGGACACGATGAGGTGAAAGGAATAATCAATCACTGATTTCGGCGCCGCACGTTCGTGGTACGTATTCAACACATCTCCAAGCGATTGCCCCCGGTGCTGGGCGGCAAACGGCACGAAACAGGTGTTGCCGCCAAACGCCGCCGAAACGCTTCCGGAGTAATAATCGTCGGCGGTCATGATTCCTCCCGAGGATTCCTGTTCGATGTGGCAGTGCGCTTCGATACCCCCGGGGAGAACGAGACGACCATCCGCCTCAATAATCCGTCTGGCGGGCCCGATTTCGGCCCCGATGGCGGCGATCGTGCCATCCTTGATCCCGATATCGGAGCGAAAGGAATCCCCGGCATTCACTATCCTGCCGCCCCTGATCAATAGATCCAGCTTACTCATCAGAACAGTCTCTGGCGTTTCGAAAATCCAATCCCGGTCAGCATAGTCGTCCGGCGTTGTTTTCGACGCGGGATATCAGGTGGGTCAGTTCGCCGTGATCGATGTCACTCATAACCGGGCCGGGCTCGCGCACCCTGGCTGACCGGATCACCCCGCGGCGTCTCAGCGTCTCCTTTCGTATAGCCAGACCGAAATTCGGCTGCTGTTCATAGCGCACGAGGGGTAGATAGGCATCGAAGAGGTCTTCAGCCCGGTCATGATGGCCCTGTTTGAACAAACGTACGACCTCGACCAGCATTTCCGGATAGGCAAATCCAGTCATGGCGCCGTCCGCACCCCTGGCCAGCTCCTGCGGCAGGTAAAGCCCGCCGTTGCCGGCCAGGATTGCCACCCGTCGCAGGCCCGATTCCTGCCCGCTTGCACGCACCGCCGAGAGCTTGTTCAGTCCCGGCCAGTCCTCGTGTTTGAGCATCACGAGCTGAGGGTGATCACCAACGAGACGGTTGAAGCAGCCTACGGAGATTTCCGACCGGGTAACGTAGGGGTAGTCCTGGTAGCACACGGGAACGTCTTCCCCGAGCGTATTCATTATCTCACTGAAGTAGGCGTACACCTCGTCATCGCCGGCCAGGCCCGTTGTCGGTGCGATCATCACGCCGCCGGCTCCGTTTTCCATGGCCACACCCGCCAGCGTCGACAACCGATCCGCGTCCGGATTTGAAACACCCACGACCAGTGGTATGCGCCCGTCGATCCGCTTCGATACATGTCGAAGAAACACCGACGATTCCTCCGCGGAAAGTTTCTGCGCCTCTCCCATCATGCCCAGAATCGTAATGCCGCTGACGCCTTTTTCGATGTAGAACTCGATCAGGGCGTCGGCGCTGTCGAGATCGAGATCACCGTTGTCGCTAAACGGCGTGGCGCAGATGATGAACACACCCTCGGCGGATTCGCTCAGCTTTTGTGTCGCCATCGGTGCCGGGCTCTAGCCTGTGTATTGCTCGAAAATCATGCCACTAAGTGTATCACCGGTCGCGGGTCTTCAGACTCTAGCCCTCATTTCTCACCAAGATCCCGGCGATGTCGCAGGACGGATGCCGATGAACGCCGGGCTGGGCGTTAGGCAACCTGGTTTTTGAGATTCATTACGATCTGCCATACCGTTCCGACATCGCGGATGCCAAAGAACCCCTTTTCTTCCACGACGCTGTGATCGTAACCGTCTTCTCGTCGTACCGATGTCTCGGTGCGGGCAAAAACGAGAGACCCAGCCCCGCCACGCCTCTCACGCCGCTCCAAAAATCCGATCGATTGCGCCGGGTAACTCGTCACTTTCTGCCGTATTACATGTTCTATTATTATGAGTCGTCTATTGGTGACGGCATAAATCGTATTTCGCGCCTTCAGCAGGTTCCATGCCGGCGCTCCCAGCATGCCGCACCCGACCAACACGAACAGTCCTCCCAGTGGAAACGCAACCGGCACCAATACTGAACCCACGGCGACGAAAGGCAAACCCATAAGCACACGCCCCCATGGCGTCGTTGTCGAGACGTAGGGCGCGACCTCGGGCCGATCGTACCATACCGGACGCTCGCCGGGCTCCAGCTCCCAATACACCACGTCTGGTGCTCGAATCTCTTCCAGACTACCGCGCATTTTCCACCTTATCCACAATTTCTGTGGATAACCCTGTTGATAAAACGGTCCGTAGATTTGGCTTCGTCGCACAACATTGATCCCCGTCCGGTTTGATTAATATTTGTGCAATCTGCGGGCCAAAGGCGGTGCGCCGTGAAGCCGAGAAAGACCTTGCAGTCGGACAAATCGGGTCATTACAAAGCGGTCATCATTTCCCGCTCCTTCTGCACAGAAGTCCAGCCGAAATCGCTGAACACGGAAAACAGCGCCGGGACGACGAGCAATACCAGCAGGGTCGAAGTCAGCAGGCCGAACACGATACTCGTAGCCAGGGGAATAAGCACCTGGGCCTGCAGACTTTTTTCCAGAAGCAGCGGCGTCAATCCCGCTATCGTCGTCAATGAAGTCAACAGAACGGCGCGGAACCGCTCCCTGCTGGCAATGGTTGCAGCGATGGGAATGTCGTGGCCCTCACGGGACCGAATCTTGAGAAACTCGACCAGCAGGATAGAGTCGTTCACCACGATACCCGACAAGGATACGGCGCCCATAATGCTGGGCATGGACAGGTCCAGGCCCATCACCACGTGTCCCCATACCACACCCGCCATCGCCAGCGGGATCACGCTCATCACCGCCAGGGGCTCGATGTAGCTCCTGAACTGAAAGCTGAGCAGGATGAACACCCCGATCAGCCCGAGAAGGAATCCTGTCATCATCGATGCACCGGTTTTACCTGACTCGGCGCTCTGTCCCTGCTGGCCGATCTCCAGTTGCGGATACTTCCGGCTCAGGTCCGGGACGAAGTTTTCCAGCGTATCGCCGACAATCTGCTGTGCGTTTGCCATGGAAACATCGACATCGCCGGTCACGGTGACCGTCCGCCTGCGATCTATGCGGTGGATGCGGGAATAACCCCTGTCGATCTCGAGCGCGGCAACCGCGCCGAGGGGCACGGATTCGCCGCTGCCGGTCACAATCCGGAATTCGAGCAGATCCTGTACGCTGCTGCGATCGAGCTCCTCGAGCCGAAGGTCGATTTCGTAGGATTCCGGGCCGACCTGGATCTCATCGACAGTCGTACCAAAAAATCCCGCGCGCAGTTGATCGGCGATAGTAGCAGCCCGCACGCCAAAAGCGAGGCTGCCTTCGCTGAGGCGGAGCCTGAGTTCGGGTTTTCCCGGCCGCAGGTCGTCGGACAAATCCAGCACCCCGGCATAGCCGGACAACCATTCCTGTAGCTCCAGCGACGCAGCCTTGAGTACGTCGAGATCTTCCCCCTTCAAGCGGATTTCGATCGCCCTCCCCGCGGGCCCGATCTGTGGTTCCTTGAAGTTCAGGCTGATCACATCCGCCAGCACCCCGGTTCTTTCCCGCCAGAGACCAAGAATTTCATCCAGAGAACCCGAGCGCCGCTCGGCTGTCAACAAATCGGCGGAAATGGTCGCAACATGTGCGCCGGACTCGAATGCATCCAGGTTCTCGTTGAAACGCACGCTGATATCCTGGATCAGCGATTCCTTGTCCGGCTGGCGTGGACTGAGTGCCTTGTCGACCTCATCGAGCGCCGCCAGGAGACGATCCACGACTTTCTCGGTCCGCCACAGCGGCGTCCCCTGAGGCAGCAGCACACGCGCCTGGATCACATTTCCCTCCACGTCCGGGAAAGCAAGAAATTTGACATGCCCGCCCGCCACCATACCGATGGTCACAAGCAAGATTGAAAACACCGCGCCAAGAAACAGGTATCGCCAACGGATTGCGGTGTCCACCAGCCGCCCGAGAACCTGGTTCGTCAGCAATTCGACGAGGTCGTCGATGCGCTTTCTCAGTCGATTGTCACCGCCCGTTTCGTGGCCGCGAAGGGAGTGCGCAAGATGATGGGGCAGGATAAGAAATGCCTCGACCAGGCTCACCGTGAGGACGGTTATCAGGACGACCGGAATTACCTTAAGCACTTTGCCGATATCGCCGCTTAGAAATGCCAGGGGTGCAAACACCGCCACCGAGGTCAGAAATGATGACAATACGCCGGGCATTACCTGGCGCGTTCCGTCGACGGCGGCGTCGAGAGCGGATTTTCCCCTGCGAAGCTGGGTGGCGATGTTCTCTGCAATGACGATGGCGTCGTCCATGAGCAGTCCGAGCGCAATCAGCAGGGCCACCATGCTGATCATGTTTACCGATTGCCCCAGTACATACATGAAAAACAGCGCACCGAGAAACGAAATCGGCAGGCCAACTGTGACCCAGAACGAGAAACGCAAACGAAAAAACAACCACATTACAATGAAAACGAGAATCAATCCCTGAACACCGTTTTTTAGCAGCATCTGGAGCCTGTCACGGACGATGGTGGAGATGTTCTGGGTAATCGATAACGCAACCCCTGGCGGTGCCATCTGTTGCTGCCGGTCCACGAACGCCGCCACCACGTCCATGACATCGAGGGTATCCTGGCCCTTGGTCTTGTTAATCTGCAGCAACGCCGCACGCTGGCCGTTGTGCAAATACTTTTCCTCATCCAGTTCGAACTGATCGGTGATCTCCGCAATATCGCCGAGCCGAAGTTCTCCTCCCCCGCCTGATGCACCGATGACAACAAGGTTTTCCAGGTCTCTCGCGGTCCGACGTTGATCGGTGAATCTGACCAGAAAATCCCGTTCCGCCGTATTTACGGCGCCCGACGGCAGGTCGATGTTTTGCGCGCGGATGACATTCGCCAGATCCGTGATGCTTGCGCCGTGACGCCGCAAAACCCGAGATGAGACCCGGACCTGCAGCTGGCGCTCCGAAAATCCGCGAATGTTGACCTGTGATATGCCGGGCTCTCTCTGCAACCGGTCCTTGAGATCCTCGGCATATGCCTTCAAATCGCTCACGGACATGGGGCCGCTCACCGCAATGGATACGACGTTGTCAATCATGCCGAGCTGGCGCACCACGGGCTTCTCCACCAGATCAGGAAAATCGTCGATGGCTTCGACTTCGGTTTTTACGTCATCCAGAAATGCTGAAAAATCGGCGCCTTCCGACATCTTCGCCACGGCAATGGCCATGCTTTCGAGCGCCTGGCAACGCAGCTCCGAGAGATCGGCGATGCTGTCCGTGGCGTCTTCGATTCGGCGGCAGATGGCGCTTTCCACGTCTTCCGAACTTGCTCCCGGGTAGGGGACACGAATCTCGATTTCCTGCGGCGTGAAGTCAGGAAACGTCTCGCGCTTCATCCCCGGGAGTGCCGACAAACCGATCACGATCAGCAGGATCATCAACAGGTTTGCGGCCGTGGGGTGTGCCGCAAAAAAGCGGATCATGGCGCGCCGCCTGCGTTTGCAGATACCGCCTCGGCAAGGCGCGCGGTCGTGTCCGGATCATCGATCGGATCCAGCAGCATGCCGTCGATGGCCGGGATCAGATCCGATACCACGATTCGCTCACCGCCACTCAGCCCTTCGATAACGGTATAGTACGAAACGCCGGATATGCCTGTTTTGATCGCACGTCTTTGCAGGCGATTGTCCGAATCGACCAGGTATACCTGCTGTCCGTGAAGCGCGTCCCTGGGGATGACGAGGGAATCCGGCCGCGGCCTGCCGCGCAGCTCGACATCTACGAACATACCCTTGACCAACGGCGGCCGAATTCCCGGCCGAACCCCGGCGTAAGGATTGTCCACTTCCACGATGATACCCAGGGTCCGCGTCTCCAGATCCAATGAATCCGTGAACCGGGCTACCCGGCCTTCCCATTCCGCGAACAGCGTATCTCTCTCCAGGTTGACGCGGGCCGTTATGCCGAGTCGTTCGCCGATTGCCCCGTCCCTGAGTTCGCTGATGTCGGTGACACCCTCGGACCGGATGAGTGCGGCGATGCGCCACAACGGCATCTGCACCTCGATCTCCGCTCTGGAGATGCCATCCGCAGTGCCCAGTTTGTCGCCCTGGCGGACAAACTGGAATTGTTCTACGGCGACATCGGATATTCGGGCGGTAAATGGAAGCGTGATACGCGTCCGGTCAATATTCAGTTTTGCCTCGTCGAGCTGCGTTTTCAACCGGGTCAGTTCGGCATCGAGCCGGCGCCGCTCCACCGGGTACAGACTGAGTGTATTCTCCAATGCCTGAACGCTTTGTGATTGCGCGAGAACGTTGCGCTGTTCTTTCTCCACTTCGGAACTGGAGGCGGCGCCCTGGGCCACAAGGCTCTGTTTACGCTGCAGTTCCGCCTTCGATATTTGCAGGGATTCCTGTTCGATCTTCAGCGATGCCAAAGAGTTTTTTTCCTGTATTTCGATTTCCGCAATCCTGGCCCGGGTTGCTTCGATGTCGGTCTCGACCCGGGCGATCGCGAGCTCGTAATCTGTGGGATCGATCTGCATCAGGAACTGCCCGGCAGGGCCGATGGCACCTCTCTCAAACGAAGGATCAACGGCAATGACTTTCCCCGCGACCTGGGCGACCCCGTTCCAGACCTGGCTCGGTTCAACATTGCCGTAGCCGCGGAACGAAGGAACAACGGTCAGGGACGGCACTTCGATGACTCTGACTGCGGTCCTTGTTTCCTCGAACTGGAGTTTTCCCGGATCGGCGCGATTCTTGATGAGGACGTACATGGCGGCGATACCGATCGCTATTGCCGGGATGAAGAGCAATTTTTTCACGAAGTCACTGCGCATTGTTTTCGAATCCGAGTAGCCGGCCTAACCCGCAAATGGCCCCAGTACTTCGGGTGACGATGCAGCACGGACTGGGCTGAGCGCCGGGATAGGCGCTCCCGAAACAGACCGTTTTCCAGTCAAAAGCAAATAACCTAGGGAACCATCTGATTAATTCAGTATTTCGTCATCGCGAACGAAGTGAAGCAATCCAGAACCGTTATCATTCAAGAACTTCTGGATTGCCGCGTCCTACCACGCTTCGCTCGCAGCTTCGGCTCGCCATGACATAATTAAACAGAGCTTCCCTAACGTTGTCAGTCCTTGACAAGAATATCAAGAATATAAAGCCGCCTGGTGAGAAATGCGCGCTAGCCTCCGTGTTGCGGGCTAGCGCGGTGGTGCTACATCTTGGCGTTCTTCTGTGATTCCTTGGCCTGATGTACCCGTTCCCCGGCCATTTCGATCATGATGGTCTGGCAGCCGCGTTTCTCGGGGCCTTTTGGCGTACGCTGGATATACTTGCCGTCGGGCTGCATCTCCCAGACACTGCGATGGTCGGATAGCTGCGTGTCGAGGAACTTCTTGAGTTGTTCACGCAGATCGTCGGCGGTGATCTGGACCACCACCTCGACACGACTTTCCAGATTGCGTTTCATCAGATCCGCGGATCCGATGTAGTACTCTTCATCGCCCCCGTTGTAGAAATAGTAGATACGGGCATGTTCCAGAAAACGGCCGACCACACCGACCACCCTGATGTTTTCCGACAGCCCGGGTATTCCCGGCCGCAGGCGACACGTGTCACGCACGATCAGATCCACCTTGACACCGGCTTGCGATGCACGGTAGAGGGCGCGCACGACATCAGCGTCCTCCAATGCATTCGTTTTGAGGCGGATCAGCCCGGGGCTGCGATCGCTGTGACCGTCGATTTCACGCTGGATATTGGCCAGCAGGGCCTTCTTGAGGTGCTTGGGTGCCGGCAGAATTTTGGCGTAATCCCGTTTCGGGGTATAGCCCGTGGTGAGGAAGTTGAACAACTCGGTGACATCACGGCCGGTATCCTTGTCACACGTCAATATACCCAGATCGCTGTACAGTCTGGCCGTGTCCGCGTGGTAGTTGCCGGTGCCGATATGGACGTACCGGCGCAGTCCGCTATAGTCGCGCCGAACTACCATAATCACCTTACAGTGGGTTTTAAGTCCGACAACACCATAGGTGACATGGATGCCAGCTTCTTCCATACGGTTTGCCAGCCGTATGTTTGCCGCCTCATCAAAGCGTGCCTTGAGTTCGACCACCACGGCCACCTGTTTTCCATTCTGGGCCGCGTCGATAAGCAGCTCGATGATCCGGCTATCGGTGGATGTCCGGTACAGAGTCATCTTGATGGCATAAACCTTGGGGTCCTGGCTGGCTTCCTCGATAAACCGCTCCACGCTCGTGTTGAACGATTCATAAGGGTGCTGCAGCAGAATGGATCCAGCCTCCCGAATCGCGTAGAAGATCCTGCGCGGCTCCTCCATGAGAATATGGTTGTCGGTGGGATGATGGATTGGGTCATGCAGCTCAGGCCGCGCTATGAACGCGAGCTGGAACAGGTCCTTCATGGCGAGCATGCCGCTAGTTTCGTAGACGTCCAGCTCCGGATCGAGCTCGAGTTCCGCGGCCAGCATGCCGCGTCGATGCGTATCCATGCCCTTCTCGACGACCATCCTGACAATGGGCGCAAACTTGCGGTCACGCAGTTCGGATTCGATCATCTCGAGCAGGTCGTTGGCCTTGCCCTCGTCGCGCTCGGTGCTGGCGTTTCTCGTGACGTGAAAGCGGTCGCAACCCAGGATCTCCATATCCGGAAACAAAAGATCAAGGTTATTGCTCATGACCTCGTCAACGGGAACATAGTGGTCCTTGTCCTTGAGTTTGAGGAACCTTTTCACGTCATGGCCCACCGGCACTTTCACCCGGGCCATGCGAACGTGCTCGTCATCGGGGTAGCGCAGAGCAACCAGCAGATTGAGCGAAAGATTGGAAATAAACGGGAAGGGGTGCGCGGGATCCATCGATTGCGGCGTGACGAGAGGAAAAATATTCTCGATGTAGTATTCCCGGAGCCTCCGCTTCGTATCGTCGTCCAACTCTTTGTAGCTGAGAATGCGGATATCCTGCTCTCGAAGCTTCTGCATCAACTGGGGCACCAGTTCGTCTTTTTTATTCTCGATCTCCCGGACAACTCTCCGGCATTCCTCGATCTGCTGCTGCGGTGTACGGCCGTCTACCGTCAATTCCTGGACACCTGCGCCGACCTGCTGCTTGAGGCCGCCGATTCGTTTCATGAAAAATTCATCGAGGTTGGAACTGACAATAGCGGCGAACTTGATCCTCTCGAGCAGCGGTGTCTGCTCGTCTTGAGCCTCGTGCAGGACGCGTCGATTGAACTCGAGCCAGGTAAGCTCGCGGTTCAGGTAGAGATCCGGATCCGAAAGATCCTTGCCGGGTTCTTTAGGCTTCACTTCTTCGTGCAACGCAGCCACCTCTGATTTCAAGGTGGATGGATTTTCGTTTTCTTTTTTGAGCGCTTGCGCGATAGGGGCGTCCGACGCTTGTAGGTCTGGTTTGTGTGACATACTTCTTCTCTGCTTTTACCGGAACAGGTTAGTAGATCAGGTTTTCTCGACCGGGGTGATGACCTCAGTCAAGAATTACGCAGCCATTACAGGTGCTTAACCCTGAAATTGCAACCCCGGAACCGATGGGCACCGGTCCTGCGCGATCTTATGGTCGGCGGACCCTGGCCTGAACTTCGGGCCGAAAACCCGGGATGGTCTGGCTGGGGGAGAGGGATTCGAACCCCCACTAGCGGAGTCAGAGTCCGCGGTCCTACCATTAGACGATCCCCCACCAATGCGAACGAAACGGCGTGGTCCCGGAACCGCAATGTCCGATGCCCGGACTCTTCGAAATGACCGCCACCTGCTATTGTATTCGGCAGCGGCACGCAAACGCTTTTATCGTTTGCTGTATTGGGGTCTTTTCCTGGCCTTGTGAAGCCCAACTTTCTTTCGCTCGACCTCGCGGGCGTCCCGGGTAACAAAACCCGCTTTGCGGAGGGATTGGCGATGAACCTCATCGTAGGCCATCAGAGCGCGTGTGATGCCATGACGTATCGCGCCCGCCTGCCCGCTGTTTCCACCACCGCTTACGATCACCTCGATGTCGAACTTGTCATGCATGTCGACAGTGGATAACGGTTGACGAACCACCATGCGGGCGGTTTCTCGACCAAAATATTCGTCCAGGGGACGCTTGTTGATCATAATCTGCCCGGAGCCACGGCGAATACGCACCCTGGCGGTGGATGATTTACGACGACCTGTCCCTTGATAAGCTTGTTCGACCATTTGGACTACCTGTTAGACTTCCAGAGCTTTGGGCTGTTGCGACTGGTGTTTGTGTTCGGCGCCCGTGTACACGTGCAGTTTCTTGAACATCGCCCGACCGAGTGGATTCTTCGGAAGCATGCCCCGAACCGCATTCTCGATGACGCGCTCCGGTTTGCTTCGCAACAGATCCTTCAGCACGACCGACCTTATTCCACCCGGATACCCCGTGTGGCGATGATATACCTTGTTATCCAGTTTGGACCCGGTAACTCTGATCTTGTCGGCATTGACCACCACGATATGGTCGCCGGTGTCGATGTGAGGCGCATATTCGGGTTTGTGTTTACCTCTTAGACGCCTTGCGACCTCGCTCGCCAGGCGACCGAGCACCTTGTCGGTGGCGTCCACCACGAGCCATTCACGGCGCACATCCTTGGATTTTGTGGAGAATGTCTTCATTTTCGAGGGCCACGAGCCAAAAATGGAGCGCGGATACTACCTAACGCGGGCACAAGAGTAAAGAATATGCTCATATATTGGATGATACGAACGTTTTCGGGCAAAAAAAATGGCGTGGCTTTAGCAGCCACGCCCAAACCACCAAAGGAGGATGGAGGAGTCTTTCAAAATCTTTATCTCTAACGCCCGATGTCCCTTCGAACGTGTTAAACCCCAGCGCTTTCCTGACTCACTATGTCAGGATATTCTAATTGTCTAATATTAGAACATTGTTTGTCAAGACTTGTTCTAATCTTTTTGTTGCAGTGCAGTATAGACTAAAAATAAGGTCTTTGCCAGGAAAAATCAGCAACCTTTTGCCGATTTATGTGAGATTTTCACACGATCATCGATCGAGATGACCAATGCATGTCCCGGCGCGGGATGTGCCTGCCGCTAGTCGATCAGATTTATCCAGTGGACTACCGGTACTGTGGCATCTCCCTGCATGTGGGCCAGGCACCCGATATTGGCCGTGGCAATCACATCGGGTTGTCCGGATTCGAGCGCAGTCAGTTTCTTTTTTTTCAATTTGCCGGCAATGCGGGGATGAAGTATCGAGTAGCTCCCCGCAGAGCCGCAGCATAGATGAGAATCCGCCACGGGGGTGAGAGAAAAGCCCAGACCGACCAGAATACGTTCCACGCCACCCGGAAGTTTCTGGCCGTGCTGCAACGAACACGGTGAATGGACCGCGACCCGCCGGCTCAGATCCGGCTTCAAACCTGACAGGTCCTCATTCGCAAGGACTTCGCCGAGATCCCTTGTTATGTCCGACACGGCGGCCGCTTTTTCCGCGTAGGCCGTATCGTTTCTGAGAATATGGCCGTATTCCTTCACCAGGACACCACACCCGCTCGCTGTCATGACGATGGCCTCGGCACCGTCCTTGATGTGCGGCCACCAGACGTCGATGTTCCCGCGCATGAAATCCAGGGCCTCTTCGTTTGCGCTCATGTGGTGACTGAGCGCCCCGCAACAGCCATCGTTCACGCTGAGCAGGTCAATGCCGAGTCTGCTCAAAACACGCGCGGTGGCAGCATTGATATTGGGAGCGATAGCGGGTTGGGCACAGCCATTCAGCACCAGCATCTTTCGATCATGACGGGGTTTCGGCCACTCGCCGGTTTCTACTTTTGGCGGCGTCGACGCCTTGAGCGATCCGGGCAGCGCCGGCCTGAAGAATTGACCGATCTTCAACAGCAACCCAAAGCGTTCTTTGTACGGAATAACCGAGCGCAGCAAACCGCGCAGTGACCGTTCGAATGCCGGGCGTTCCACCCGGGACTCCACCACGGTTCGTCCGATATCCAACAGTCTGCCGTACTTTACCCCGGAGGGGCAGGTCGTTTCACAGTTAAGGCAAGACAGGCAGCGGTCGAGATGCAGCTGGGTCGTGGACGAGGGATCGACACCCT
>Ga0209456_10000120_pt1 | contig 42319 bp, 41 predicted proteins | sample COG_11_FD_184755 | JGI IMG/M metagenome (GOLD analysis project Ga0209456, IMG submission 184755) | Pelagic marine sediment microbial communities from the LTER site Helgoland, North Sea, for post-phytoplankton bloom and carbon turnover... | ecosystem: Environmental > Aquatic > Marine > Neritic...
GCTCCTTGGGGACGCGAGGCAGGTCAATCCGGCGGACGACGGTGCCGAGTATGCGAACTATGGACACCCGCTCGAGAAACACCCGATCGACACGGCCCGATATGCAGCCGTCGTCGAGAAGGTTGCGGAAATGGCGGGCTGGGGCAGGGCCATGCCCGACGGCCATGGGCTCGGTATTGCAGTGCACCGTAGTTTCCTGAGTATCGTGGGTGCCGTCGCGGAAGTCAGCGTCGACGACAACGGCAAGCTGGTCGTTCACGAAGTCTGGACCGCGATCGACGCGGGCACGACGATCAATCCCGACAGGGTCAGTTCGCAGATGGAGGGTGCCGCGATCTTCGGTATGAGCATCGCGCTGCACGGCGAGATCACGGCCGCCAACGGTGCCGTGGTGCAGGGCAACTACGATACCTATCCCGTCGTGCGCATGAGCGAAGCACCGAAGGCGATCCATGCACATACCATGGAGTCGACGGCGCCGCCGGGCGGTGTCGGTGAGCCGGGCGTGCCGCCCGTGGCGCCCGCGATCGTCAATGCCTACTACGCGGCTACCGGGAATCGGATTCGCGAGCTGCCGCTCAGGAAAGCCGGCCTGACCTGACTCGCCTGAGTGAGCAACCCGGTCCTTTATGCCCTGACGGTACTGATCTGGGGATCAACCTGGCTCGCCATCGAGTACCAGCTTGGGGTAGTGCCGCCCGAAGTTTCGATCGTGTATCGCTACGCGTTAGCATCCGCAATTCTATTTATTTACTGTAAAATAAGGGGCTTATCGCTTTCTTTTAATGTAAAAAATCATGTTTGGTTCCTGTTCCTGGGCCTGCTCATCTTCTGCCTGAATTATGTGCTCGCATATCGGGCCCAGATCTATATCACTTCGGCACTCGCCGCCATCGCGTTCTCAACGATGCTCTGGATGAACATCATCCTGTCGCGCCTGTTGTTCGGGACGCGTGCCGGTTTTCGTGTCATGTTCGGCGCTGTTCTCGGTATTTCGGGGCTTTTGGTCATATTTGAACCCCAGATCGGCGAAGTTTCGCTTAGTGATTCCGTGCTCTACGGCTCGTTGCTCGCGCTGCTGGGGGCCCTGGTTGCTTCGATAGGCAACATGGTCTCGCAGGCTGCGCAACACCGCGCATTGCCGGTCGTGCAGGCGAACGCCTGGGGCATGCTGTACGGCGCGATTCTGACCGGCCTGATCGCGCTCGGGCAAGGCCACGAGTACCGCTTCGACGCGACTTTTACGTACATCGCTTCGCTCGTGTATTTGGCAATATTTGGGTCGGTTGTGGCGTTCGGCGCATACCTGACATTGCTCGGGAGAATCGGTGCCCACCGGGCCGGATACGCAACCGTGATGTTCCCGGTGGTTGCCCTGATCCTCTCGATTCTCTTCGAGGGACTGAGCCTCGACACGACGATTGTCGTGGGAACGTCGCTGGTATTGCTGGGTAACGTGTTGGTACTGAAAGAGAAACGATGAACAAGTGGAATCCCATCGAAGACCTGGCGCACCTGCGCCACGAATTCGGCGAGCATGGCGGCGTCAACATGTCGATCGAGGCAAGTTCGACGTTCACAGTGATTGATCCCGAGACGATGCCGGAGATATTCCAGGGTCGCACGGGACCCGACAAGGGGTGCTATCTGTACGGGCGGCATTTCAATCCCACGGTGCACAATCTCGGGCGGCAGATGGCGGCCCTGGCCGGCACCGAAGCCGGCTACTGTACTTCCAGCGGCCTCGGAGCAATCTCGGGTGTCATGCTGTGCCTGTGCAATGCGGGCGATGAGATCGTCGCATCCAACGCTGTCTACGGCGGCACCTACGCACTGCTCAGCGAATTCCTGCCCGCCAAGACGGGTATTACTACGAAATTCGTCGATATCACCGATCCGCAGGCGGTTGCCGATGCCATTACCGAGCGGACCAGGCTGGTTTTCACTGAGAGTATTTCGAACCCGACGCTGCGCGTAGCCGACATTCCAGGCATTGCGAAGATAGCCCGCGATCGAGGTGTGCCGCTCGTTGTCGACAATACGTTCAGCCCGTTAATACTGCGCCCGGCGACGCTCGGCGCGGACGTGGTCGTGCACAGCATCACGAAATTCATCAGCGGCGCGTCAGACATTATTGCCGGTGCCATTTGCGGAACCGAGAGTTTCATCGGGGAACTCATGGACCTGCACATGGGCCCCCTGATGCTGCTGGGGCCGACCATGGATCCGCACGTCGCTGCAAACGTCAGCCTGCGTATTCCGCACCTGCCACTGCGCATGGCGGCGCACGGTGAACGTGCGTTGGAGATATCGCGGCGGCTGTCGGCCCTGGGCGTCGACGTGAATTACCCGGGCCTGCCCGATCATCCGGATCACGCGCTGTTCGATCGATTGCGCTGCCCCGACTACGGTTACGGCGGCGTCTTCACGATCGATGTTGGCGACGAGCAGAAAGCCAACGATCTGATGTCCTGCCTGCAGAACGAGCAACGTTTCGGTTACCTGGCGGTGAGCCTCGGCTACTTCGACACGCTAATGTCCTGCTCAGGCTCCAGCACGTCGAGCGAGATGAGCGACGAAGGCAAGGCTGCAGCCGGGATCGCGCCCGGACTCGTGAGAGTATCGATCGGCTACACGGGCACGCTGGAACAGCGCTGGACCCAGCTGCTAACGGCCCTCGAGAGTACCGGCCTGGTCGATGCCCGCGCCACGCGGGCGAGCGTCCAGAACATCTAGTTCGTAGCTACCGGGAGTACCTGTGGATCATCGGCCGGGTAAAATCGGTCTGGCGCTTGGAAGCGGTTCTGCCAGGGGCTGGGCGCACATCGGGGTACTGCGCGCGCTCGAGGAGCTGGGAATCACCCCATCCGTCATCTCGGGTGCAAGCACAGGTTCTCTCGTCGCTGCCGCCTGCGCCAGTGACCAGCTCGGCGAGCTCGAAGCCTGGGTGCGGAAACTCACAAAGATCGACGTCTGGCGTCTAATGGACGCCAATTTTGGCGGCGGCGGCGTCATGACCGGTAACAAATTGATGCGCGCCGTCGGTGAGCAGCTCGTCGATTACCCGATCGAGGAACTCGGCCGTGCATTCGGCGCCGTTGCGGCGGATCTCCAAACCGGCCGCGAAGTCTGGATCAGGACAGGATCCATGCTCGACGCCGTGCGTGCGTCCAGCGGGTTGCCCGGGTTATTCACGCCGGTTCAATATGATGGGCAGTGGCTGATCGACGGGGGCGTCGTCAACCCGGTGCCCGTGTCTCTGTGTCGTGCGCTTGGTGCCGACTTCATCATTGCTGTTAATCTCAATCGGCGGCCGTCGTATCACGCCGGTTCGCGGCACGCGGAGGCGGATTCCGGAAGCGTGCAGAGCAGCACGATGGAAGTGATGTACACGTCGATTGCCATAATGCAGGACCAGATCACACGGAGCCGGCTGGTCGGTACCCCGCCTGATGCGCTCGTGAGGCCGCAGCTATCGGAATTCAACCTGATGGATTTCCACCGGGCGGCCGAGGCCATCGACGAAGGCTACGCGGCCGTTGAGCGCGTCAAAGGGGAACTCGAACTCGCGACAGGTGTCCGATAAATGGACTCTGGGGGAAACCTTTGAAACGCATTGTTGTTGCGATACTGGCGCTTTCGTTCGTTGCTGCTTGCGGCGGAGGCGGTGGTGGTGGCGGCGGTGGTACAACGGCGGCGCCGCCGCCGGAGCAACCGCCGGCGGCCGGGCCGTCGCCGTCGGAGAAACTCGCCGAGGACCTCGACGGGCTCCCGCTGTCCGAGTTCTACGAAGAGTCACTTAAAGCGCTCACGTACCGCTCCGAAGAATCGATCCTCTGGCAGGGACTTACTGGTGAATACCCGCTCGAGGGTGCCGGCCTTGACGATTTCTCGGATGAATACCGGCGCGAAACGATCGCGATGTATGCCGTTGTTCTCGAGTTGCTGCGACGCTACGGAACGGAGTCCCAGGCGCTCAAGGAAAAGCCGGACTTTACAACGTTCGACGAAGAACTGACCTACGATTTCTATGAATGGTATCTGCAGGATCGCGTCGCGGAACTGGATTTCCTCTATCACGATTTTGTCGCAACCTACAATTTTCACGGCATACAAAGCGCGACCGAACGCTTCTTCACGGACATTCATCCGGTCACGACACGGCAGGAGGCGCTCGATTACACGACACGCCTGGCCACTGTCATATTCAAGTTTCGCCACGTTATTGATTACCTGACACGTCAAAGCGGCGCGGGAATCATAGAGCCGCAACCGACGCTTGACGCAGCGATCGCCCGCCTGGGTGTCGTGGCAGACGAAGTGGCGGTCAAGACGGCGTACTACACGAGCTTCAGGGAAAAGGTCAACAGGATTCCCGGCATTACAACGGAAGAGCGCGGGACGCTGTTCTTCCAGGCCGAGGGGGCCATAAACAACAGCGTCATCCCGGCTTACCGTGAGCTACGCCAGAAGCTCCAGAGCCTGCGCGCCAGCGCGCCGGCCTCGATTGGCGTTGGCCAGTATCCGAGTGGCGCCGAGTATTACGCCTATACCTTGCGCCATCACACGACCACCGATCTTACCGCTGACGAGATCCACCAACTGGGACTCGACGAACTCGATCGCATTCACGCCGAGATGCGCGTGATCTTCGATCAGCTGAATTACCCGCGGAACGAAACGTTGCAGCAATTATTCGCGCGGGTAACCGACGACGGTGGAATCATTCCCGCGCCCGACGTCAAGGCCGGGTACGAGGCGATCATCGCGGCCGCGGAGCAGGACGTCGTTGCGGCGTTTGATATCTTCCCCGAGGCAAACGTTATCGTGGCCGAAGATCCTTTTGGGGGGTTCTACATTGGGCCATCGTTCGACGGAACTCGCCCGGGTGCATTCTATGCGGGTACTAGCGTCGACCAGCCCTGGTTCCAGATGCCGTCGTTGTCTTACCACGAGGCGGTACCGGGCCACCACACACAGATAGCCATCGCAATGCAGCAGCAGGATGGCCCGTCGTTTCGTCGGGCGATTCGTTTCACGGCCTTCGTCGAGGGCTGGGCGCTGTATGCCGAACGACTTGCCTACGAACTGGGCTGGTACGACAACGATCCCTACGGCAATCTCGGGCGGTTGCAATACGAGGCGCTGCGCGCCGCGCGGCTCGTTATCGACACGGGCATTCACTCCAGGGGCTGGTCCTTCGAACAGGCCGTGCAATTCAATGAAGACAATGTGGGCTGGTCACGGGGAGCATCGGAAGGCGCGGCCGGGCGCTACAGCGTAGTGCCGGCGCAGGCCACGGCTTACATGGTTGGCATGCTGCGCATTCTCCAGGCACGCGAGCGCGCGATCAACGAGCTCGGCATGCTCTTCGATCTCAAGGAGTTCCACCGCGCCATACTGACGAGTGGGGGCGTGCCGTTAGCGCTGCTTGACGCCGTAGTGGATAATTACATTGCGGAGAAACTCGCAGCGCCGTAGAGCAGATGAAAAAGTCCGGGACAGGGCAGGGGCAAGACCAGGCGACCCTGGTAACGTCGCTGATGCGGGCAGACGCGTACCCCCACCCGGTCACCAAGCTGGAGCTGTACGACACCCACATCTCCTGGGTCATCCTTACCGGGCCATTCGCGTACAAGATCAAGAAAGCCCTGAAGCTCGAGTTTCTCGACTTCAGCACCCTCGAACTGCGCAGACACTTTTGTGAAGAGGAGCTGCGGCTCAACCGCCGCTGGGCGCCCGAACTCTACCTCGATGTCGTGACGGTCGCGGGGTCGCAGACGCGCCCGGTCCTGGGCGGTGCCGGAGCGCCCCTCGAATACGCTGTCAAGATGCTGCAATTCGAACAGGAATTCCAGCTCGATAAACAGCTCGGACTCGATCGTCTTACCGCACAGGATATGCGCGACCTGGCGGAGACCATCGACGGCTACCACGCGAAAGCGGAAATCGTTCCACTCGTTGACGAGGAACAGGCCGTCGATGACGTCAGCGCGCCTATGTTCGAGAACTTCCCACCCTTGCAAGGGGTGGCGAATCCCGCGCAGCTCGACGATGTCCGGTCCTGGACCGAGAACACCCTGGACGGGCTTCGTGGCAACCTGCTGCAGAGGCGCGAGGCCGGTTTCGTACGGGAATGCCATGGCGACCTCCACCTGACGAACCTGGTCCGGCTGCCCTCGGGCATCGTGCCGTACGACTGCGTGGAGTTTGCGCCCGAATTACGCGTCATGGACGTGCTGAGCGACCTGTCGTTCCTCGTGATGGATCTCGTTGCACGGGGTCGGCCGGACCTCGGTTTTGTCCTGTTGAACCGCTACCTCGAGAAGAACGGTGACTATTCGGGCATGACGGTCTTCGGTCTGTACTTCGTCTACCACTGCATGATTCGTGCGAAGGTCGCGGCAATCCGCAGTACCGAGCGGTCTCTGGAGGAACTCAAGAGTCGTCTCGCGGTAGCGGTCGAGTGGATCGAACTCCCGCCGCCCGTACTTGTTCTGATGCACGGGTTCTCGGGGTCCGGCAAGACCTGGCTGTCATCGCAGCTGCTGCCGGAGTTACCGGCGATTCGCATTCGCTCCGATATCGAAAGGAAGCGTCTGCACGGTCTCGGAGAACTCGAGCGCAGTGAATCCGGTGTGGAGGAGGGCATCTATACGAAGTCGGCGACGACGGATGTTTACGATCACATGATGAAGGCGGCTGACTCGCTGCTGGGCAGCGGGTTCAATGTCATCCTCGATGCGTCATTCCTGCGACAATCAATGCGCCGCGCGGCCGAAGAACTTGCCGGAAACCGCGGAGCAAGCTTCGTCATTCTCGAGACTACAACGGCCAAAGATGAACTCGAGCGACGACTGCGCCAGCGAGCAGAGTCGGGGGCTGATTCGTCTGAGGCAGGTCGGGAAGTCCTCGACTATCAGCTGGACCACGCGGATCCGCTGGATGACGCAGAAAGGCAATGCCGTATATCCATCGCCACGGACCAGGAATTCGACCTCGCGGAAATCATGCATCAAGTGCGCATGTTATAAATGTCGGCACGGAGGTTAACGTGACAAAGTCTCTTTCGTTGCTTCTTGCCGGCATTCTGATTGGCGTAATCGCGATGCTGATTGCCAATAGAGTCGATTCGCCCGGACGCGCGAGTCAGGCCCCCGTGCGGGACCTCGTAGAGACGCCGGCGATGTCGGCAGCGATAGCGGAAGCTCATCGCGAGGAACGCTACAGGAGGCTGTCCAGCATTGAAGAGATCATGGCGTTGCCCTCGGAGTTTGCGCGTGCCGAAGCGCTTTACACGCTTTCGGGCCGTTCGGGGTCGGCCGTGTTACAGGCCCTGGTTTTCGAGGCGGACAGGATCGCCGACGACGTCGAAAGAGTAAACCTGCAGGGCATCCTGTTTTCCCGGCTTACCGAGATTGATCCACAATCGGCACTGGCGCTGGCCCGGACCGATCAATTCGCCACCGTGAAAGTGCTCGAGAGAGCGGTCTGGTCTGCCTGGGCGCGCGATGATCTCGATGACGCCCTGTTCGCGGCGAAGGCGCAGACTTCCAGCGTGGATCAGAAGTTCGCTGCCCAGAGTCTCTATGCCGCGTTTGGGTATATGGGGAACGAGATTACCGACCGCATAGAGGCCGAACTGGGTATCGAGCCGGATCGGTCGACGCGGGCCCGGTTTCTGTATCAATTGGCCGACAAGTCGCCTGCGGAGGCAATTGCCTACATCAACGGGCTCGACGATCCCACGCAGCAGAGCAAGTATGTGTCGTGGCTCGCAAACTACCTGTCGCTCTCGAGCCCGGAACGAGCGCTGCGATTCGCGTCGTTGTTTGATGATGACGCCTATACGAAAAAATTCGAGCGGATTGTCCGGAATAGCCTGGCCAGCGAGAATCCGCGCGACACCATCGAGCGCCTGATCGCGAGCGGAGCCAACCTCCGAAGGGACGACGAGTTCTACACTGCCATGCGGGCGCTGGCGCAGTCCGATGCGGAAGCCGCGAAGCTGTATTTCGGCCAGATTCGCTCCGTCGATGCCAAACGCCGGGTGGGTTCCGCAATTGCGGTCGAGTTGGCACGTCGCGACCCCGAGGCCGCGCTTGAGTGGGCGCGGGAAAACGAAGACGACCAGTACCCGATGCTGCAAATGAGCGTCTTTCGGGTCATGGCCGGCCAGGATCCGCAGCGCGCCATTCAGGAGGCGCTGGCGTTGCCGAATTCCGAGATGAAGTCACAGCTGGTGGCGCAGGTCATCGGGAAGATCTCGGAGGAGCGTCCCCTGGAGGCCGTGGCTTTCCTGGACGAGATTCAGAACGCGCAGCAGAAGCTCCAGGCAACACAGCACTTGCTGCATAGCTGGATCCGACGCGACGCGGATGCGGCCGTGGAGTGGGTGTTGGGGCAGGATGATGAAGTGGTGGCTGATCTCATGGACGTGCTGCAGCATGACCTGGTCGAGAACGATATCGATTCGGCTATCAGGATCCTGCCGAGACTGGGCCCGGCAGAGCGCGATCGTCTCAGGCTGGAGATTGCCCAGCGTCTTACGACGAGTACGTCTGCTGCAGAGGCGCAGAATTTCATTCGTCAGTTCGAAGGGGAGCCCGGCTACGATCAAATGCAGGCGGCCGTGATTGGCGGGATCGCCAGGAATGACTCGTATGCCGCGATTCAGCTGGCCGCGCAGTTGCCGGCCGGAGGGGCTCGGGACAGGGCCTATACAACGATTATCGAGCAGCACGCGCAGGCCAATCCCTCGGAATCCGTGCGCTGGTTGCAGAATATCGACGATCTGCGGTTTCGGGGAATGGCGGCCGGCCAGATTGCCACCGCCTGGGAGGCAAACGATCCTGCCGCGGCGAGTCGCTGGCTTTCGAGTCTGCCCGCCGGCTCGGTGAGGGACAACGCAATCTCGGGGGCGTCCAATCATTGGCGCAATCCCTCCAGCCATCAACAGGCCATGATCGACAGTATCGACGACAAAGGTATTCGTGGCCGCGCCAAGCTGATGCAAGTCTACAGAGCTATGCGTACCGATCCTGGCAGGGCGCGCGAACTGATGGAAGATCCGGACATTCCCCCGCATGAACGCCAGCGACTCGAAGCGATGCTGATTCGTTACGGGAGCGGGATCTGAATTATGTAGAGCCGGAAAACCTTTAATATCAGCGATTTAAGGGTTTAACCTCGGAAGGTGCTTTACATGTCGAACTATCTTGCCTAGACTCGATCTCAGAACAGAGAATTCCCACAGAGAATTCCGAATAAAGAGCCTCTCACACGAGGCCGCAGGGGGGGGATCCGCAATGAGTCACGAGCAACTCTCGACGGCGTTGACCGACCTGGAGGTCGGTGAAGACCCCGCGTCGACGTTTCTGACCGACCGGTACCGGGATGCTGTCGATGCGCTGAGCTGCGCATTCAATTCGAGTCGGCGAGCTGCTGTCGTCGTCGGCGAAGGGTGCCTGGCGTCGAATTATGTCATGCAGAGCTTCATCTCCGGTTTGCCCACCGATGTCGCGGTTGCGCGCATCGACGAACCCTGCACTGACGCGACCGAATTCATGGGCAGGATCATCGACACGGTAGGCTTTACGCCGAACAACATGAGCCTCGAGGATCTTGAGGGCATCTTCACGATGTTTCTCTCGTTCCAGAAGAGCCATCGCCGCCGCACGGTACTTTGCATCGATCGTGCAGAGGAAAGCGATCCCTGGGTGCTTGACAAGATTTGCAGCCTCGTCGAGCAAGAGGGTGAGAGCCATACGGGCTTGATGATCGTGCTCTCTGGTCAGGCAGAGCTGAAGGAGATCCTGCGGGAAGGGCCGCTGAGCCCGATCAATACGATTGTCGGAAATCGCGTTGTGTTGCCTGGGTTCACGCTTGCCGAGACCAAGCAGTATATTCGCCAGCGCCTGCAGACGGCCGGCAAAGCCGGTCTCGACCAGTTGTTCCAGTACCGCGCGATTACGGATTTGCATGAGCTGAGTAAAGGAGTTCCTGACGACGTGTCGGCACTCGTCAACCGGTGTCTGGAAACAGCGGCGGCGGAAGGCATTGACCTCGTAACCGCCGAGCTGGTGCACCGGGCTCACGAAAAGCGCAAGGCCGCGGCGGATTCAGGAGAGTGCGACGCAAACACCGTCAACATGCGGGGATTCAGGCCCAGGCAAGGCCGCCTCGTATTCCAGATAACGGGAGAGGACGTTCGTGAGCTCGTCCTGAGGCGGGGCCACACGCTGATCGGTCGGAGCACACTGTGCGACCTGCGCATCGACAGTTCAACCGTCAGCCGCCGGCACGCCCTGATCAGCTATACCGCGGATGGAGCGATGCTCGTCGACCTGAACAGCACGAATGGCACCTACGTGGATGGCGAGAAGATCTGGCGGCACGAATTGCAGCCCGGACAGACGATCGAGGTTGGCGGCACGAGGATCGAGTACGTCGTCGAGGCCAAAGATCACGATCACGACGGCGAGCTTGCGGTCTCCAGGCACGCGCGCCACTGATCCCGCGGGCGCGAAAGAACAGCGCCCAGGAACTGCCACGCCTGGTCAACTGATGCGCTCGCCGCAGCGCTGATTTCTTCACCGAGCTCAAAACTGGTGCCACTGACGTGCAGCAGGTAGGCGTCGGGCGCACTCTCCCTGAGCGTCTGCTCATAGAGATCCAGCAACGCGCCCGGAGAGATCGAGTGCGTGGAGATGCTCTCGTCCCGCACGGGCCTGAGCTTCTCGAGCCGGTATTCCTTATCGATGGCAACGCTCGCATCGACGAACAGGACAGGTACGCCGTCCCTGATGTCCATGACGTGTTCGAGGTTGAGCTGGTGATCCTCTATGACGTCGATTCCGGGGTGGTTCAGGTCGAGTATCTTGCGGGCGAGGATTGCCCCGATCGCGTCATCGCCGCGACTCTCGTTTCCCCACGCGAAAACCGTCAGAGCGGGTTCAGGCGATGCCGCCATCGCTGTTTTTCTGCAGACGATGCACGAGTTCGCCATCGAGGTTACGGAGCTCGACATTGAGCGGCATCTTGCCGACGGCATGTGTCGCGCATGACAGGCAAGGGTCGTAGGCGCGAATTGCAACCTCGATGTTGTTGAGCAAGGGCTCCGTGATCTCGTTACCGCTGAGGTGCTCCGTGGCGACCCTGCGGATTGACTCGTTCATGGCCTGGTTATTGTTGGTCGTCGAGACGATCAGGTTTGCTTTCCGGACGAGGTCGTTGTCGTCGATTTCATAATGATGGAAGAGGGTTCCACGTGTGGCCTCGATAACGCCGATACCGGTACTGTTGCGCCGCTCGCCGCGTACCAGCAGGTCGGTGCCAAGAATCTCGGGATCGTTAAGCAGCTCCTTGATCTTCTCTGCGCAGTGCAGCAATTCGATCATCCTGGCCCAGTGGTAGCTCAGCGCCGCATGCATCATGCCGCCATCCGTATACGCGCGGAAGGTCTGTCGTTCTTCTTCCGCAAGTGGCGAATCGATATAGTCGCAGTTGTTGACGCGGGCCAGCGGGCCGACACGATACCAGCCGTTATCCGGGCCGATCTCCGTGATGTACGGAAACTTCATGTAGCTCCAGTTGCGGACCTCTTCACGAATGTAGTCGTGGTAGACCTGGTCGCTCACCTGGTCGAAGATCACTTTGCCGTTCTGGTCTTTCGCGCGCAGCTTGCCGTCGTAGAGTTCCAGCGCACCGTCGGGCCGTACGAGGCTCATGAAATTGCTGGGCATCGTGCCGAAGGTCTCGCTTAGTGGTGTATTGCTGAGGAAATAATTTTTGGCGAGATCGACTGCAGCGAGTGACCATTCCGTGATCTGGTCAATCTGTTCCAGCAGGTGCTCGCGTTCCTTCTCGGTCAACGGCTTGTTCATGCCGCCCGGGATCGCACCCGTACCGTGAATACGTTTACCGCAGATCGCACGTATGATCTCTTGCCCGTACTTGCGCAGCTTGACGCCCTGGATCGCGATATCGGGGTGGGCTTCGATGACGCCGATGATATTGCGCTTCTTGACCTCGCTGTCGAAACCGAACAGCAGGTCGGGCGAAGACAAATGGAAAAAATGCAGGGCATGGCTCTGCAGAATCTGCCCGAAGTGCACGAGTTCCCGGAGCTTCTTCGCCGTAGGCGTCAGCTTCTCGGCGCCGACGATGCGGTCGATCGCCTTGCCCGCAGCCAGGTGATGGCTGACCGGGCAGATACCGCACAGCCGCTGCACGACGACAGGAACGTCCCAATACGGGCGCCCCTGGATGAAACGCTCAAAGCCCCTGAATTCGACGATATGCAGTCGCACTTCGCGTACCACGTTGTCGTCATCGGCCAGCAGCGTGACCTTGCCGTGACCCTCAACGCGGGATACCGGTTCGATGACGAAGCGTTTGAGTTGTTCGCGATTCTCAGCAGTTGCCAGGTCAGAAGTCATATCGTTTACCATCAGTCATAGTGCAGCAGGTCGTAGGGGAGGTCCGGCTGCCTGCCTGCGATTATATCGTTAAGCACGTGCCAGAATGCATCCGCGGGCGGGGGGCAACCCGGCAGGAAGAAGTCCACTTTCACGACCTCGTGGATCGGGCTTACCTCCTCGAGTATATGCGGTAGCTCCGGATCCGTCGGTATCTGCGGATTATGCAGGCCAACGCCGTTGACGTAAGCCTCTTCCAGCAATTCACGTACGTCCACGTTGTTGCGCAGTGCGGGCACGCCGCCGGTCATGGCGCAGGCGCCGACGGCGATTATTATCTTGCACTTGTCGCGGAACTCCCGCAGCGTCTGGACGTTCTCGGTATTGCAGACCCCGCCTTCGATCAGGCCGATGTCGCATTCGCCCTCAATATGCTTTATGTCGTTGATCGGAGAGCGATTGAACTCCACGTGCTCCACGAGTTCGACGATGCGCTCGTCGATGTCGAGGAAGGACATATGGCAACCGAAGCAGCCCGCCAGTGAGCAGGTCGCCACCGTGACTTTCTCGCCGGGCTGTTTGACGAGCTCCGGCAGAGTTGGCTGCTTGACCTTGTTGTGATGGACAGGGCGCCGGTCGAAAGCGCGCTTGCCAATAGGCTTCAGGAAGCCTTCGCGCTTCTTGATGATACAGCCGACGGGGCAGACGTTTGCAGCGGCATCTTCCACCGTAAAACCTGAGTCTTTCAGCAGGCCGCTGTCGGAGTTGATTGCCAGCGACTTGTTCTCGGAGCGCCCCGATATGCAGAAGATATCCTTGCCATCGGCATCGCGCGACGCGCGCACGCAGAGCTCGCAGTAAATGCAGCGGTCGCGGTTGATGAGTATGTCCGGGTGGCTCGCGTCGGTCGCGCGTCCCGCCGTGAAGTCCGGGAAGATCAGCGCCGTCATGCCGAGCTTGTAGGCCTGGTCCTGCAGCACGCAGTTGCCGCTGTGTTCGCAGGATGGACAGTGGTGATTACCCTCGACGAACAGCATCTGTGCCAGCGCGCGGCGCTCCGAGTTCAACTCCTCGGTATTGCTCTCGATAACCATGCCATCGTTGGCAGGGGTCGTGCAGCTCGAGACCTGGCGACCTTCAATCTTGCAGGTGCACATCTTGCAGCTGCCATTGGCCTCGTAGTCCGGGTGGTAGCAGAGATGCGGTATGAAGACGCCGGCGTCCACGGCCGCCTGCATGACGGTCTGGCCTTCGGCAAAGGGAATGGATTGGCCGTCTACTTTGATTCTGCCTGTCACCGTGAGCTTCCTTCTTCTGCAACGATTTGTCTTGAACGTTCAATCGCGGCCTCGACGTCGAAGGCCGGCTTGTACTCCACGTCCTCCATACGCTCCTGGAAGCAGGGCGGGCATTTCTCATAATTGGTGAGGATCGGTACGGCCGCGCGCTGTCCCAGCCCGCAGTGGCTCGCCCGCGTCATCAGGTGGTGGATGCGCCGCATCTGCTCGATATCGAGGCGCGCACCATGGCCTGCTGCAATCTTGTCGACCATCTGCACCATCAGCTTGGTGCCGACCCGACACGGGGTGCAGAAGCCGCAGCTCTCGTGGGCGAAGAAATGCGTGAAATTGACCGCGACGTCGACCATGTTGCGGGTTTCATCGAAGATGATGAATGATCCGGCTGTGTTCATGTCTTCGAAGGAAAGCTTGCGCTCGAACTCCTCGGGAATGATCAGGATGCCGCCCGGACCACCGACCTGGACCGCGCGTACGTTTGTTGCCCCGCACATATCCAGGACCTCCATGGCCGTCATGCCCAACGGGATCTCGTAGATACCCGGAGCACGGCAGTCGCCGCTGATGCTGAGCAGTTTCCATCCGATGTGGTGGCCGGTGCTCGCAAAGTGCTCCGGACCTTGCTCGACGATGTTGGCTGCATAGCACAGCGTCTCGACATTATTGACGACCGTCGGGCGTCCCCTGTATCCATTGGTTACCGGGAATGGCGGACGGATACGCGGGATACCGCGCTTGCCTTCGAGCGATTCGATCAGGGCCGATTCCTCTCCGCAGACATAGGAGCCGGCGCCCATGACGATCTCGATATCGAAGTGGATGCCGTGATGGCCCTGGATGTTGCGGCCGAGCAGGTTCGTCGCCCGGCGCCGTTCCAGTCGACGTTGGATTCGTTCCCTCAGGAATTCATATTCGTGCCGCAGGTAGATGTAGCCGCGAGTGGCACCGATCGTGATCCCGCAGACCGTCATGCCTTCGATCAGGACGTCGGTGTAGCCGTTCAGCAGTGCACGGTCCTTGAAGGTGCCGGGTTCGCCCTCGTCGGCATTGCAAACGACGTACCGTTGATCGCCTCCGGCCTTCCGGCACAAGTCCCATTTTCGATACGTGTGGAATCCAGCTCCACCGCAGCCTCGCAGGTTCGCTCCCTCGAGCAGCTCGATTACTGCATCCGAGCCGATCTCGATGGCACGCTCGATGGCTGCTCCCGGTGTGTACTCATCGTCCAGAAGGGGGCCCTTGCGACGCAACGCGTCGTTCATCATGAACCATTCGAGCGGCCATTGCTCGAGTGACACGTTGGCCTCGATGAGGCTCGCCATCTCTTCGATCCGCTCGTCGTCCATGCGGTCGATCGCCATTCCGTTTACGAGGATCGCCGGGCCGCGTTCGCAAAGGCCGGTGCAGGAGGTGAATGACACGGTTACGACGCCATCCGGCCGGGGCACGCCGGGTTCCACGCCCAGCTTGTCGCACAGCTTGCCGGCCTGTTCGCGGCTGCCGAGCATGTGGTCGGTGATGCTGTCACTGAAATAGATGTCGTACAGGCCGCGTGGTTCGTTGTGCAGGAAACTGTAGAAGTCGATCAGCGCCTGCACCTTGGTGCGCGGCATGTTGAGCCCCTCGGACAGGGTCAGGATGTTCGAGTCGCTGATATGGTTCTGTGCGAGCTGGATGTTGCGCAGCATCTGCAGCACCATCCCCGGATCGCGGTTATACGTCGCCAGTTGCTCACGAGCGAGGTTGTCTTCAGTCACTGGATTTTGTGCCCTTTAGCAGGTTAAACGAAGCCCTTCTGAAGGCAATCGTAGTCCAGCCTGCACCGCCGTGTACTGTGGAAAGCCGCAGTTGGATGCGGCGAATCGCAGTTCCCTCCGGGCTTGTCCGACTAGCCGCTCCGGCCCCTCACGGAGCGGAAGAACCAGGCGATAAAAACGGCGAAAGCTGCCGTTCCAACGAGCATCGCAACGAGCTCGCTCCCGAGCCACTCCGTGCCGATGCCATCGGGACGCCGGCTCTTGGCCACTGCCACGAGCGCGATGCCGACACCAAGCAGGCCCTCGCCGCCGACGAAACCGCTGCCCAGAAGCACGCCGCGTTCCCGCCGATCGGCGGCCGTGGCCTGGTCTTTCGCCGTGCGTTCCATCCACATCCGGATCAAGCCGCCCACGAAAATTGGCGTCATGGTCGAGACGGGCAGGTAGACGCCGACGGCGAACGGCAAAGAGGGGATGCGGGCGATCTCGCAGGCAAGGGCGATGCCGGCGCCGATCGCGACGAGCGCCCAGGGCAGGTTCTGGTCCAGCACGCCGTCGATAACGAGCTTCATGAGCGTGGCCTGTGGTGCCGGTAGTTCGGTGCTGCCAAAGCCAAAACCCTTGCCCAGGGCGAGAACGGTCAGGCACACGAATACCGCGGAGGTAATGACACCGATCAGTTCGGCCGTCTGCTGCTTGCGCGGCGTTGCGCCGAGCAGGAAGCCTGTCTTGAGGTCCTGCGATGTATCGCCGGAAATGGACGCCGCGATCGCAACCACGCAACCGACGGTCAGTGCCGCTGCCTTGCCGAGGGCATCGGTCCAGCCAAAGAACAGGAAGATCGAGGCCGTACCGAGCAGGGCCGCGATGGTCATACCGCTCGTGGGATTGCTGGTCACGCCGACGAGACCGACGATGCGCGAGGCGACTGTTACGAAGAAGAACGCAAATATTACGACGCAGAAGGCTGCAACGGTTCGAATGCCGATGCCGCCGACAGAACCGAATACCTGGGGCACCAGGATCAGGACGGCGGCAATCGCAAGCATGCCGACGCCGACGACCTTGAGTGGCAGGTCGTTCCCGGTACGAGCAGTCGTTTCCTTGCTTTCGCCCACGCGCTCGGTGAGCTGCGTTGCGCCGATACGAAAGCTGCTGATCATTACCGGGATACTGCGTATCAGGGTCACGATCCCGGCCGTCGCTACGGCACCCGCGCCGATGTAACGAACGTAGCGCGTCCAGATCTGGCCCGCTTCCATGTCGCGGATCAGGTGAACGGTCTCAGGGAAGAACGGCACGGTCCGTGCTTCGCCCCAGTAAGCGATGGCGGGGATGATCACGAGCCACGACAACAAGCCTCCGCCGACCATGACGGCTGCGATACGCGGTCCGAGAATATACCCGACACCGAACAGCGCCGCCGAGAGATCCATGCCGAGCTGGCCTTTCTTGAGGAATGGAATATTGACGTGAATATCGCCAGGAATGACACGGATCCAGGACGTCAGGAACTTGAAAAACGCGCCGCCCGCGAGACCGTAGAAAACAAAGCGGGCACGGCCGCCGCCGATCTCATTGGCGACGAGCACTTCGGCGCAGGCCGTACCTTCGGGGTAGGGCAGTTTGCCGTGCTCTCGCTCGATCAGGAATCGCCTGAGCGGGATCATGAACAGGATGCCGAGCAGTCCGCCGCTCATCGCGAGCAGCGTCATCTGTAGCAGCTCGGGCGGCATGCCCCACATGAACAGCGCCGGCAGCGTAAAGATCACGCCGCTGGCCAGCGAACTAGAGGCCGACCCGGTCGTCTGGGAGATATTGGTTTCGAGGATAGTGCCTTTGACGCCGACCCGGGACAGCGCGCGAAAGACGGCAACCGTCATGACCGCAACGGGTATCGACGTGCTGATCGTAAGACCTGCACGAAGGCCGAGATAGGCGTTGGCGGCGCCGAAAACTATGCCGAAAAGGATGCCGAGGCCGACTGACTTCAGCGTGAACTCGGCGATTGACTCCGTGGCCGGTACGAAAGGGTCGTAGGCGTCGCCCTCGGCGACCGGCACATAGGCTTTCTGGCTTAACCCGTCTCTTCTCATTGTTATTCGACCTTTACGGCAAGCGTGTCGTGATGGCTGGAAATCAGCGAGCGCAGGTAGAACGATATGTCGGCGCGGTTCTTGAACCCGGCCTCGACTGCCGCTCTCTCCTTGTCCTCGTCGCTGGCCCGCCCGGGCGCGGCGAACGCCTCGAGGCTTTCGTGAAATCCGATCGTGAACAGGTCAACGTCCGATCCCGCGGCGCGGCGGAAGATCATGTTCGGCGTCTGCTTCGTGGCCGCCAGGTAGGCGTTTTCCATGCGCCGCTGCTCGAGCAGAGCGTCTGCCTTGCCGGGTGCTGCGTTGAACATCTCGACGTGGAAGAAATCGCTGGTTTCGTAGGCGTCGCGTAGTTGACCGAGACGTGGTCCATAGGCGAAATGGTCTTCCTCGAAGGCAACCAGGTTGCCCGGCATTACGATTGGTTTGATCCGGGTTGCGTAGGCAGCCCAGGTTTCCAACGGCGTGACTATCATCAGGTCCCAGTGATCGCCCTGGGAGTGACGCATGATGAACGGAGCCTTGTCACGGCGTGCGTCGAGCCAGTCCAGCAGGCCGGACAAGGAGCCCGTCGCCGCGCGAACGGTCGTCACCTTGTACAGGTAGTTGCCTTCGAGCTTATGGTTGTCAGCGCTGGCGGTCAGCGCGAACCCGAGGAGGGCGGCGCCAACGCAGGCCAGTGCCGCTTTACGCATGCACAGGGCCGTTGAGCAACGCATCGCGCGTCAGGTCGATGATAAGCTCCACTTCCCTGGCGCCGATATCGAAGACCGGCGTGAATCGCAGGGAGTGCTCGCCACCGTGTATCACCCCGAGCCCCTGTTTGCGCAGATATTCCTCGGTGCTGTTCTCGCCATAAACCTTGTATTTCTGCGCGAGTTCGCAGCTCAGAAGCAGGCCGGTACCCTGGGCATCTGTTACGCCACCGTCGGTTTCCGCGGCAAGCGCGGCAAGGCCGTCGACGAGTTCCCTGCCGCGAACGCGGATATTCTCGCGCAGTTCGGGTGTGAACGAGTCCAGCACTGCTACGGCGATGTCGAGCGCCCGCGGATTGGTCGTCATGGTGTTGCCGTACAGGCCGTGCCGGTACGTTGCGGCTGCCCGCTCGGACAGCGCCAAGACAGACAACGGGAACTGCCCGGCGTTCAGTGCTTTCGAATACGATTCCATGTCCGGCTCGTCAAGGCCTTCGAAGCCCGGGTAGTCGACGACCGAAAGCACGCCCTGGGCGCGCAGGCCTGCCTGTATCGAATCGATGACCAGCATCGTGCCGTGCTCGCGTGTCAGTTCCCGAGCCCGTTGATAATAGGCAGGTTCGATTGCGTAACCCGGGTTGCCTTCGCCCATGACGGGCTCCATGAAGAACGCCTCGATGAAGATGTCTTCTTCATCGGCGTGCACAAACATGGCCTCGAGGTCTGCGATGTCATTCGGCTCCACGGTAAGCAGGTATTCGCGATCGCGAAACGATGCGAGGTGCTTCTCGTATTTCTTGGAGGTCGAGTGCGAGAATCGGGCAGGGCGGTCGGTACGCCCATGAAAACTGTGCGTGAGAGTCAGGCCTCGGATTGCCCGCCCTTCGTGACGGGCGCCGGGGTCCGTAAGGTTCCGGGTGTTAACGTCGGCAATCCGCGACGCCACGGACATCGCTTCGGAGCCACTGTTGAGGCACAGGAAGCTGGCATAGGGTGTGCCGCCTCGCGTGTGGCCGATTTCCTGGCGCAGGGCTTCGATGAATTCCACCTGGCTCACGTTGGCCGTCATGATGTTGGCCATCACGTGCGGTTGGTTCATGGCTGCCTGCACAGCTTCGGGTGAATGGCCGAGGCCGAGCATGCCGTAGCCGCCACAGTCGTAAACAACGGCACCCTTTAGCGTGATGATCCATGGGCCGGCGCCGCTGATCGCGACATACGGGTTGACGGCATCTTCCGCATAGAAGTTGGTCAGTCCGTCGTGGGCGCGACTGATTTGCGCGGCCTCGTCCAGCGCCATGAAGCGGGGATGCGTGCTCTTGAGTTCGAGGAAGTGCGCATACCCGCGATCAATGGCGAGAGCCAGTTCCGCGTCTTGTTCGAGGAAGTCCAGGACGACGTCGTCCTTGAGGCCGCGGGTCAGCGCAGCACCGCCAAAATCGCGCATCTCCTGCAGATAAGACAGCGGCGAATCGACGCCACCTGATTTCAGAACTTTCGGCATAGGATCCATCCGGAAACCGTCAATTTGCGGACTATATCAGATGTAACGATTATTCTGGGTGCCGGCGTAACCGCCGGATCGCTATGTAGTTGCCCGAATTGACTCCGTGCGGACAGGGTCTACTGTCAGGACCACGCCGGTCGACCGGTTACCGGAGACAGGACCGTGTGGCTCAGTACATTCAGCGGATTCAGCAGGCTGCATGAGCGGCTGGTCTTGCGCCATCCTGTTGCGACACTGTTGATCATTGCCGGGCTCACGGCGTTCTTCGGCTGGCATGCGCAGAAGTTCGGGCTGGACGCGTCCGCGGACTCGCTGACACTCGAGCGTGACGAGGCCCTCAAGTACTACCGATTGACGAGAGCGCGCTATGGCTCGGACGACTTCCTGGTCGTGACGTTTGCGCCTGAGGGCGAACTATTCAGTGAGGTTGTTCTGCAACGGCTCTCTGAATTGCGTGCCGATCTGCAAGCCTTAGACAACGTCGAGTCTGTGGTCAGTATCCTCGATGTGCCCCTGATCCAGAGTCCCCAGGTGAACCTCAGGCAAATCTCAAGTGGTCTGCATTACCTGGAGGATCCCGAAACAGACAGGAGCCTTGCCCGCCAGGAACTCCTCACCAGTCTCCTGTACCGGGACCTGATCATCAGCACCGACGGACGTACCACTGCGCTACGCATCAATCTCGAACACGACCCGTATTATGTAGCCGTCCGGGAGTTGCGCGACAAGCTGCGAGAGAAAGCGTACTTAATGGAGCTTACCGCTGAGGAAGCTGCGTCACTGGCCAGCGCTACCGCAGAGTTCGAGGAACTCAACCGCGAGATACTCAAAAAAGAGGAAACGACGATCGCTGCGGTACGAGGCGTTCTTGACCACTACAGAGATGTCACAACGCTGCATCTCGGTGGTGTTCCGATGATCGTTGCTGACTCCGTCGACTTCATTCGCCATGACCTGGTCGTATTCGGATTCGCCGTCATTGCGTTCCTGATCATCATACTCGTTATCGCCTTCAGGCAGCCTCGCTGGGCGTTTCTGGCATTAGTCAATTGCCTGGCAACCTGCGTGGTGATGCTCGGCATTCTTGGGCTCGCCGACTGGCGTGTCACGGTTGTATCGTCGAACTTCGTCTCTCTGCTCCTGATACTGTGCCTCGCGCTGACTCTGCACATCATCGTCCGCTACCGCGAAACCCATCTTCGCAACACTGAGGCAGACCAGCTGACCCTAGTAAGGGAGTCGATCAAACGGATCTTTGTACCATGCTTCTACACGGCGTTAACGACCATGGTTGCGTTCGGATCGCTTATCGTTAGCGGTATCCGACCGGTCATCGACTTCGGGTGGATGATGGTGATCGGCCTGGCCATAGGCTTCATCTTCTCTTTCACGCTGTTCCCTGCAGGTCTCATGCTGTTTCGGCCAGGTAAGCCGCGGGCCCTGCGAGATGTAACAGCGGCGATCACGTCTTTCTTCGCGCGCATGATCGATGGCCATGTCCGCGCAACGATTATCGTAACGACAGTGCTGGTGATTGCCGGCGTGGCAGGCGCCACGCGACTTACGGTCGAGAATCGATTTATCGATTACTACAAGAAATCAACCGAGATCTACCAGGGGATGGAGTTGATCGATCGCGAACTCGGGGGAACGACGCCGCTCGACGTAATTATCGACGCTCCTGCGGCGCGTATCGAGAGTGAACCCGAGTATGATTTCGGCGTCGATGAGGAATTCGCCGACCTGTTCGAAGACGACGAAGACGGCGGTATCACTTCAACGAGCTATTGGTTCAACTATCCGACACACCGGGACGTTGCGGCCATTCACGACTATCTCGATGATCTGCCGGAGACGGGCAAAGTAATTTCCATCGCAACGACAACACGTTTGCTTGGTCAACTCGATGAAAAGGTGCTGAGCGACAACATACTGTTGTCGATCGCCTACAAGCGCATGCCGGAGGACGTAAAGGATGCGCTCATAACGCCCTACATGTCACCCGATGGTGACCAGATTCGATTCGCCGTGCGGGTTTTTGAATCGGACCGAACGCTGCGGCGTAATGAACTGATCGGTCGCATCCGTGAGGATCTGGCCACACATTTCGGGCTCGCCGAGGAACAGGTGCACCTCAGCGGGATGCTCGTGCTCTACAACAATATGTTGCAAAGCCTGTTTCGCTCACAAATGCTCACCCTGGGCGCGGTATTCATCGCGATCTTCGTGATGTTCCTTGCGCTATTTCGCTCGCTGCGGACCGCCGTGACAGCAATCGTTCCGAATGTGTTATCGGCAGTCCTCGTGCTGGGCATGATCGGGTGGCTCGGTATTCCGCTCGACCTGATGACCATCACAATTGCCGCAATAACGGTCGGCATCGGCGTGGACGACACCATTCACTATATTCATCGATTCACGCACGAATTCAGTCATGACGGTGATTACTGGGCGGCTGTTCATCGCTGCCATCGCACGATTGGACGAGCGATGTACTACACGAGTGTAACGATCATGCTCGGATTCTCGATCCTGGCGCTGTCACAGTTCACGCCTACCATCTATTTCGGACTATTGACGGGCATGGCGATGCTCGTCGCATTGCTTGCGAATATGACGCTGCTGCCCGTGCTCGTCGTTACGTTTCATGCCGCGTCGCGTAGTGAACGATACGTCGCTCGTAAGGTCTGACTGGCCTATGCTGACAAGGACAACAGGAACAGGACCATGCTCTTGACTCACGAAAAAACTCTCTTGCTTATCATCGCTCTCGTAATTCTCGGCGTGGGCACTGCGTCAGCGCAGATGGAACATGCCGGGCCGACCATGAATTACCATGAGATCGAGGCCCGCCTGGCTACGGGCGGTCATTTCGTCGACGATGGACTCGATATCATTCGGGACAAGGGTATCAAGGTGGTCATCGATCTGCGTGACAAGCCGCCCGCGGGGCAGAATGAAAAGCTCGCTGCTGAGGGCATCGAGTGGATAAACGTCCCCGTGGTCTGGAAAGATCCAAGGCCAGAAGATTTCGAGCGCTTTGTCGAGGTTATGTCACAGCATAACGATGCCCACGTGCTGGTGCAGTGCCAGGCGAACTACCGTGCGTCGGCGATGACGTACCTCTACCGGGTCCTCGTTGCCGAGGTGCCCGAGAAAGCGGCGCGCAAAGACCTGAACGCAGTCTGGGAGCCGGAAGGGCGCTGGCGCGAATACATGGACTCGATCATCGAATCCCACGACGGAGCCTAGCGATATGCTACAACCTGTGGGCAAGCCGCGGCTCGGATGACGTTACTCGCCCTCGTCGTCCGCTGAATCCTCGCCAGTGGCCAACGCCTCGGTGTCGTCGGTCTCGTCAGGCATCGATTCCTGAGCCTCGCCAGGCCCGCAATCCCAGCCCCAGCCCTGTAGCTTGGCGATAAAGGCTTCAGCTTTCTCCTCGCAGTAGCCGGCCTGGCTCGTCGCGCTCCACAAGACCTCTCGTTCGCCGGGCGCTTCGGTGTCCTTGTAGTAATGCACCTCGCAGGGCACGGACATTTCCGTTTCGTGCAAAATCTCCACGCGCCGTTGCAGGTCGCCATGGCTGCACTGGAAGGTCTCGGAACCCTGCGCCAATGCCAGGCCGGGAAGGGCCGCCGCCAGAAACACAAGAATATGTCCTTTCTTCATCATTCTCTCCCGATTGGAAGTGGCAGAAGCGCCAATGATACGCCTACCTGTCGGACGAGAACCACAAACCGGCGTCGGTCTACTTCCTTTCTGTCGGAGAACGCATCTCGATAGAGCCATTGAAAGTCGCGCCTTCCTCGATTGCCACTTTCGGCGAGACAATGTTGCCTTCAACGTTTCCCGAGTCACGGACAGTTACGCCGACAGTTGCGTGAAGGTCGCCCTTGACCGTGCCTTCCACGAAGATCTTGGTCGCATTGACGTCGGCCATGATCTTGCCGTTGGGCTTCAGCGTCAGGCAGCACTTGCCCTGGTTGATCTTGCCTTCGACCGTACCCTCGATAATCAGGTCCTCACCGGCAGACAACTCGCCCTTGAAATGCAGCGATTCGCCGATGACGGATACGCTTGGGTGGCCGATGTTCGTCCCCTGGTCCTTGCGCACGGAATCCGGAACATCCTTGAACTGAAGGACCTGTGATTCGGTCATCTTCTCGTCGCTGGGAAACTCCGGGGTCTTCATAATCTCTGTATCACTCATAATTGGACTCCTTCCATGGATCAAGCGGCGCTAGCCGAGCGTTTCTTGTTCGAGCCCGATTTCTTGCCATCGGAATCGTCCTTTTCAGCGGCCTGATCGCCTTTTCTTGACGGCTCCTCGCTGGCGCTCACCTTCTTCTCCGGCGCCTTTGCGGCCGGCTGTTCCTTGCCCGTCATGTCGATGCTGCCGTTGAATATCGCACCCTCACGAAGGGTTACAGTCGGGCTGAAGATGTTTCCCTTGACGTCTGCGCCGTCTTTGACGACGACCGCCTTGCTGCCTGAGAGGTCGCCGTCGACCTTGCCTTCAACGGATATGTACTCAGCTTTGACATTGGCCTTGAGTTTGCCGTCCTGGCCGACAGTAAGGCTCGACGAATGATTGATGGTGCCCTCGATTTGACCCTGTATGAGCAAATCTTCGTTAGCGGTAAGTGTGCCTTTGAACTTCAATGTTGGTCCGAGTACAGATGAGGTTGTACTCGTAGGCTTGTCGTAGGGGTTGCTCATTCTCTTGCTCCTTCAAAAGTGAGGCCCGGACGGGGTCGTCTCGAGATGAGCGCTCAATTGTGGAACCAGTTCACACAAAAGGCGGTGACGCCGGTCACAAATATTTCCAGGCGGCTCAGAAAAATCGACGGTCGCAATATGGAAACAACAACATACGGCCGTGTACACGGTGCTGGCGTTCCGGATTACAATGACAGGGTGAAGCAACGTGTGAGCGAGTAACAGGAGGAGAAGCCATGACTTCCGGCATCGAGAAGACAAAGGAAAGGCGGGGTCACTGCCTTTGCGGACAAGTGGTAATCACGGCAAAGAAGGCGAGTTCAGAAGTGGGTGCATGCCACTGCAAGACGTGCCGCCGTTGGGGCGGCGGGCCATTTATGGAAATAGAGTGTGGTACAGAAGTCGATTTCGAGGGCGAGGGAAATATTTCGGTTTTCGATTCGTCAAAGTGGGCGGAGCGGGGTTTTTGCAGAAACTGCGGTACCCATCTTTTCTATCGGCTCAAGGAATCCGGGCAACACATGATACCTGTCGGACTATTCGAAGATGCGGCAGACCTAGTGTTCGAAGGCCAGGTCTTTATCGATGAGAAGCCCGCCTATTATGAATTCTCCAATAAGACCAAGAACCTTACTGGCGAGGAATTGTTCAAGATGTTCGGTGGCGCCTAGGCAGCCTGGCGCTGCCCGGCAAGGCCATTTGTGATTGATTATGTCGTGGCTTGTCATAATATTCGTAGTTGCAGGGGGGTTGGTGATCTACACAATGATCGTCAATCGCGTATTCCTGCGATGTCCGCATTGTCGGAAGATCGGATCATGGCGCTTTGATTCCATTGGCGAGTCCATTGATGAGCACGATGCGGACGGAGTTCTGGTCCGTTCCGTAACCCGGCAGGAATGCCGAAAATGTGGCGGAAAAGTTGTCCACATTTGGTCGGATTTTGAGGGGCGGGAGATTTTTGTTGAAAACGACAATCGAGGATGACCTCGGAGTCCTGATCGCGCGCGATGGATCATGCGCCTGCCCCCACGTTGTTACGGACGGGGGACGAGAAAGTCGAACCCATCTAAAAGCAATTGCAAGGGCCGGCAATCTGTTTTTCATCGATCGTGAAGACCCGTTCAGGATGTCGGTTCAGGTTGTAGCAGGGGAAGAGCCTCCTCCTGGATTCCCGACAGAGTTATATCGAACAGTCGGGGGCAACTACCTTCTCAATCTCCCGAGTGGGGCATTGAAAGTCCAGGGACTGGACTCCTGGATCGCTGGCAAGCCGGAATCTACTGAGCCGATTCAGCTTGAACCGGGCGCATACTCGGTTGAGGCCCTTGAACTGGAAAGCCACGACCTGACCGAATATGAAGGTTACATGTCGAAATTGGTCGGTTCGGACAACTGGGCGTTCAGGGGTCGGGTCGATCGGCTCTATCTTCTGGGCTGCCTGCCTACAGCCATAGCTCTCGTTCTGGCGATATTTTCTACCTTGACGCTCGGGCTGTATGCGGGACTGACCGCTGCAGTATTGTGGCTGCCATACCTTATTCTGACGCGTTCCAGACGGTACAGGGCCATTGACGAGAAAGTGAGCACGACGGAATGTGGCTTGCCCCTGTTCCTCCTTCACCTTCGCAAGTTAAGAGACCCGGAAGGGATAATTGGCGGGTACATCTAGGCGAAGGAATGGCTGTCGTTTCTCTTTATCCTCTCAAGCTCTGGCGAATCTCATTGATCGCCTCTGTGTGCTCATCCAGCGTAACGGCATTATCGTCATGGTCTGCGATGCCGAGTCGCTGCAATAGTGGATACTCACTGGCATCCAACGGATCGCCCGATTGATTGTATTGCTGGATAATCTTCGCTGCGGACAGTATTTCGGTCAGCGACGCCTGCTCCTGTACCGGCGGATTCGTCTCCAGTTGTGATTCCAGTGCATTTACGAGGTCTTCGGACATCCCCCAGCTCTCCGCAATCGCTTTGGCGATTGCCGGATGCCACGCGGCGAGAATGGGCTCCAGTTCCGCGTAATCGATAGTCCCGAATTCCTGGGACTTGAGGAAAATGTAGAGCCGGCCAACGACGCTGAGCAGGCCTGCCAGCAGCGCTTCGTCGGCATTGAGTTTCGTGTATTTCTTCGTGATCACGTAGCAGCGCGCGGCGAGCTCCACGCTTTCTTCCCATATTGCCTTGAGCGTGGCTCGTGATTCCTCCGAGAGCCCCTCGTTCTTTTCGGCCTGGCGCAATGCGAAAGCGACGACAGAGCTCTGCACGAGCTTGTTGCCCATTCGAATTACGGCCTGGCGAACCTCGGTGATTTCGAAGGCTCCGCGCAATGCTGCAGAGTTCGAGAGTTCGAGCACGCGCGCCGCTATCGCAGGGTCGGAGCTGATGATTCGAATGATTTCATCGATATCGACCTCCTCGACTCCAAATGCCCTCTGGATTCGAACAGCCGATTCCGAGAACATTGGTAGCTCGAGGTTCCCCCGGTTCAGGTCCCCCGCAAGTTCCTGCACAAAACTGGCGGCGGTTTGCATCGCTTCTACGGACATGACGATTTTCCACAATTCTATGGATCTGTTCGACTGTCTATCGGCAGCGCCCCGGGAAAATTTAGGGCATGGCTAGTCGATTTGCACTATTCTGGAGCCGAGAAAGTAGTGCGCTCTTCTTGGTGCGCCCCATTGCCGCAGGTGATGTCGATCAGGCCGAACCCCCACTGAAGTAAGCGTAGAGCCGGGCAGCGTCAAACTAATGAAAATACAAACGAGTTTCACAGGCGCAGTCCTCGTCTCTCTAGCTCTCGTTTTGGTGATAGGGCTTGTCGAGATCAATGAGTTGGACTACTCGGAATTCGCAATTCAGGCAGTTCCGGGTGCTGTCGATTCAGTCACCGTTGATTCACCTGTGGTAACGCAAGAGCAACCGGACTGCACACGAGTGGAGTCAATGTTCTCCGCCAAGCTGGGCGAGTCCCGCTCGTGCACGGTTGATGCGGACTGCATCCTCACGAATTTCGGGTGTCCATTCGAATGCGTTGCGTCAGTTGGCAAAATTGCGCTTACCAACCTGCAGCGCGAGGAGATCGCGTTTCAGCGCGCGTGTCAACGTTGCGTGTCTGAATGTCCCGCGACGCTCGATAAATGGCGCGCGGCCTGCGTGCGGCAGCGATGCATCGTGCTGGACCGCTCGATTGACGAACTGGAGGAGGAGACGTTGCGGCTCATCGACGAGCCGAGCTAGATCGAGCAAAGACCGCCAGAACGTTGGCACGGGAATGCCCGCCAATTTGCCTTCTCCCGATTGCCGCTGATTCGTCAGCTGGTTGGCGACGGACGGATACTGCCTCGGTGATTGTGCATACGGTCAATTGAAGATGTGGCGGCAGTTCTTGTGCGACAATTTGTTCGTGTCAGTCAGGAGAACGCAGCAATGCGCAGGATTATCGCAGTCTTCGTGGTTTCGACATTGGTCAGCACACCGGCTTGGTCAGGTGGCTTCATTGGGCTTGATGTCGGCGCCGGCGATCTTGACATCGATGACATCAGTGTCGCGCCGGACTTCCAGCTCACTTCATTGTCAGACACAGCCGCGGTCTTTCACGTAACCTTCGGTTACGAGTTCGACAATGGATTTCGAGTATTGGGCGGTTATGAGGAGATGGACTCCATCGAGTTTTTTGGCCTTGGCGATTCTGTCGATTTGGATGCGTTCAAGCTGGGTGCGGGTTTCTCGCTGCCGGCATCGCAGCGGTTTCGCGCGGGTGGCGCTATTGGCATAGCATCGTGGGACTTGGAAGCACGAGAGTCGATCTTGTTCAACCCCGGGCCAGAAGCCACCGGCGGCCTGGACGACACCGATTTCTATTTCGACCTGGGTATCGAATGGGTCATCAGCGAGGCCTTCCGCGTACCGTTCACCTTCAACTATAACGATTACGATTTCGGTGACTCGACAATCTGGCGTATCGGCGTGCGAGTGCACTTCCAGTAATCGAAGCACACATCAGAACTTGCCGTTGTCGTTCTTCCACTCGCTGCGGGGCGCTATTTTTTCGTTAGTGTCCCAATGCTCTACCAATTGACCGTGTGCGATTCGAAACAGGTCATAGAAAGCGGTATGAACACCGCCGTAGCTTCCCTCGCTAACGCAAAGGACGAAGTTCCCCTCGGCGAGAACACGGTGAATGCGATGGTAGTCAATGCGCCTGCCGCCTTCGTCCTCGACTTCCAACGCGGATCGGAGAACGGTCGCGCCATCTCGCAGTCGCGGGTTGTGCTCGGCATAGCTTTCCTCATCAACAAAATCGCCGAGCCGATCGAGCTGCCCGTTTACCAGCACGACCTCAACAAATGACCGGACCAGGGCACGGTTGCTTTCCGTCAATTCGAGGTCGACGGCCTCGGTCGGCCCATCCACCATGCTTCGGCCAGATTCGTTTGGTCCTTGTCGTTCCTGGATATTGTCCCAATGCTCGACCGCCTGGTCGTCCTCGAATCGGAAGACTTCGAAGCCAATTCTGCGGCTTGCGAAATCGTACTCTGTATGGCCAAAGACGAAATCGCCATCCTCAAAGGCGCGCACGATATTTACCCTGGGCGAGGTTTTCGACAATCGTTTGAAGAGGGCGGCCAAACCCTCGCTGCCTTCGTGTGTCTGAGGGTTGTGCTGAATGTACTTCGCTTCGTTAACAACGGCGACCGGTCCGGGATCACCCGTTTCGATGCTCTCAAGTAATGCCCGAATCTGATCTTTCTTCGCTCCAACCATGATTTCTTATACCTTAGGGCCTGTAAAACAGGAATTTGGAGGCCCGAATGATGAAAAAAGTTGCCACTGCGCTGGTCGCATTCGTCGCTATTGAGCATCTGTACATCCTGGTATTGGAGATGTTTCTCTGGACCAGGCCGGCCGGGCTGCGCGCGTTTGGGCTCACCCCGGAATTCGCCGAACAAACAGCTGTGCTCGCCGCGAACCAGGGCCTGTACAACGGCTTTCTTGCGGCCGGTCTGATCTGGGGGCTGATGCGCAAAGAGGACGGGAATTCTATTCGCGTGTTCTTTCTGAGTTGCGTAATCATCGCCGGTATTTTCGGCGCTATTACGGCGAAGCCGTCAATTCTGTATGTTCAAGCCGCTCCCGCACTTGTCGCACTTGTGGTGACACTATTGGCACGGCGATAGATCAGGGCGACTGCCTATAACTGGCCAAAAGGGCATCCGCGACCCCGTCGCCATACAGGATCCTGTCTTTGCAGCCCTTAACACCGAATATGGCGACCGGCGTAAAGGCGCTCGTGTCCATGGCAAAATCCAGCAGATCCTCTGCCGACAGGGTCTTGCGACCTGCGCGCTCGCGCAGCGGGAATTCCAGGCCCTCCAGCCCGTCGTAGGCGCGGTAGATGACCTCGGTACAAACGATGCGGTCGGAATTGAAGAAGTTGAAGTCGAAATTATATTGCTTGCCTTCGTGCGGGAGTGCGCGCTCTATCGCCTGTTTGATGCTCTCTGACTTTAGGCGTGGTCGGAGAATGACGAATGTATCGACGGTCAGCGTCTCCTGCAGAGGGCGGAGCAATACGCCGTCTTTCTGCGCCTCGAGCACGCAAATGTCGTTTACCCAGAGAATTTCCTTCTCCTGGCCGACATCGATATTCGCTGCTTGCCGTTGGTCGGGTGTCCCGACATACAGTGCAGCATGCGGCCAGAACCCCGGAAAGAACAGGTTCGTCAGCGCTTTTGCGTGCCGAGTCACGATCACGTCACCCGGTTGCAGAAAACGACTGATCGATTGCACCGTCTCTGATGTGACGCTCTTATTCTCCATGTCGCAGAACTCGGACGCAGCCCTGCCAAATCCTTCGAGAACTCCGGCGAATAGCCTCTCGGTGCTGACGACGCCGCGTCGCCGCCAATTATGGCTCAGGTAACTCCATGCACGTTTCAGGTGACTCAGCTTGCTCGGGTTCAATGACGCTTCGAGTTCGCGGAGTTGCCGTGCGATAAAGCCGACGTCGGCATCGCCACCCAGCTTCAGCAATTTGCGTCGGTTCTTCCTTGCGAACTGAATCGCGTCGCGGATAGCGAATACGTTTGATTGGTCGACGAGCGCGGAAAAGATCTTCGTGTACTGCTTGCGTGGTATTCGAAACTCGGGGAATGCTTCGTTCAGCTTGCGCTGGACGATACTGTGATCGCCGACCTCGAAAAGCATGACCCGGTCGATTCGAACGAGTACGCAGACGGCTGCATAGCCGACCAGGAAGTACCTGAGTTCATCGGCCTCGGTAATGGGGTCCGACGACTTGTAGAGGACATTGCGGACGTCGTTTATGACGTTCCAGAGGTTATCTCGCACCGTTAGGAAACGCGCGAACCAAAAACCGATGGCTTCGTCTTCGGATGGCCGAAACTCCCCGCGCGCGACTATTTCGTCGAGTTGCGAGCGGGGCGGCGCATCCTCCTGCAGCTGGTCCGCTGCATCGATCAAGCCGCGCATAGTGTCACTCAAGGATTCGAGCATCGCTTTCTCCATGTCATCGTGGCCAGGGTCACCGTTCAAGGTGTCGAAATCCCTCGAAGAACCAATGACGCATGGCAAGCACCATGGTCGTTCCGTTGCGGTCGCTCGCCGGCAATTTGCGTTCATCCCAGGTCGTGTCATCGAACAACTCGCCAATCGCCTTGAGCTTCTCGATCAGCTGGATGTGGCTCTTCCTGGACAGCATCCCGTTCTTGACGATACGGACAGACACATCGTCCTGAAAGTCGTGACTGAAGAACTCGGTTTGCACGCGCTTCCTGAAGAACTCCTCGATTGCACCGTTCTTGCGCCATCTGAAATTGTTGGCGACCAGCAGCCTGACGCGGTCGCCCGGCAAGAGGTCGATGATTTTCATGCGATCCAGCTGCCGCAGGTACTTTATCCCCGCCGCCGGCGAAATGTCATAACGTTTGATGACTTCGTCGAAGGTCCAGTAGTTGACCAGGCAATAGGCGAGCAGGAGCAGGCGACTGTCGGCGACGAGTTCCTCCTCGTGCTCGGCTGACAACTGCTCGATCCTGGGCTCCTGGGATTCGCTCAGGCTCACGAGCTCGCCGAAATCGCACTCCAGGACGCCGCAGACCTCGTCCAGTCGTCGCAAGGAGAAGTTGCCCGTGGAGAACATGTGCTTCACGGCGGATTCGGACAGGTCCAGCTGTCCGGCCAGCTGTCTGTAGGTAATACCGCGCACCTTCAACTGGCGTTTGAGGGCGTCAACGATTCGTGTCGAGTTCGTCATAATGCTGCTAAAAGTATCAAAAAAGAGTACGAAGGGTCTACATAGCCTGACTATTAACAAGTTCGTTGCTAAAGATTATACCAGTCTTTAGGCTCAATCGTGCACTAACCAACCGCAAGGAGTTGTCATGAGCCTGATTCGCAGAATCTCCACAAGCATCACATCGTCGGTCGACCGGGCGGTTAGCAAGGTCGAGAACCACGATGCCATTATCAACGCGGCGCTGCGCGACACGCAGCGGGCTGCAGCCAAGTCCAGGGTTCGCCTGGAGCGGGTCCGCAAGGACGGCAACAGCCTGAAGACGCGGCACGATGAACTACAGAAGGCCGTCGTGCGCTGGACCGAGCGGGCGAAAAGCGTTGCGGCAGAAGACGAGGCAAAGGCGCTCGAGTGCCTGTGCCGTCGCAAGGACTGCGAGGCGCAGTTGCTGAGCCTTCGTGATTCAATCGAAAAGCACGAGGAACTGGAAGCCAGGATCGCCGAGCAGGTCAAGAAGATCGAAGCCCGCATCGGCGAGGTTGCACAGCAACGCAACATGATGCGGTCACGGCAGTCCGTCGCCGAGGCAATGCGCACGATCAACAATATCGAGGGCGTTTCCTACGGCGAAATCGAGGATACGTTCGATCGCTGGGAGATCAATCTCGGCGAGACGGAGATCCTGATGGGCGCTGTCGATTCGCCCGACCCGCTGGACTCCGCCTTCATGGCAGAGGAAGACAAGGCCGAGTTGCGTGCCGAACTCGAAGTACTGCTGGCAAGCGATAAGGAGGGTTCGTCATGACTACGAGGGTAGGAAACGGCCTCGGCGACTACGTGGTGGTCGACGATGGCCCGGATCGGGTAGCGTCGCGCGCAGGGCCGCGTGTCGAGAACGTACTTCAGTCGCTACGCAACTTTGCAACGCTGTCAGAGGCACTGCGAATACTGGGTGCCTCGGTCTTGCTGGCGTCGATGTCGGTATTCCTGTTGCAAGGCTGGAACGACGGTAATGACGTTCGCAGGTACCTGTTGCTGCTGACGCAGACCGGTTTGCTCACTGCGGCCGGGTTCGCGCTGAGCCACGGCCTGAAGGAGGCCAAGGGCGCCCGGATGTTCTTCGGACTGGCCCTGGTGTCGGTTCCGGCGAATTTCACGATTCTCGGTGCATTGGTGTACTCGGTGTTTCAGTGGGACGGTGGGCTGACGACCTATCCGGGATTCGCAACCTGGCAAATCGATAATGTGGCCAGCACGGGCATCACGCTGGCCGGAGCGATGCTGGTGTTGTTGCCGGTGACGTTCTTCTGTTTCGCCGTGATGGCACGGCACTCGGCCAAGTCGCTTTCGCTGCACTTCCTGGTGCTGAACGCGCTGCTGTTACTGCCGATTAGAAGCTCGCTGGCAGCCGGCACGGTGGCATTGCTGGGCGTATTGTATGCGCTGCACGTCGCCGGCCTGACGGCCAGGCAGGACCAGGCAATGAAGACCGGGGAGGGCAGGTTTGCCCTGGTAACGTTGTTTATCCCGCTCGGGATCATCCTGTTCCGCAGCATGTACTTCTACCGGGTCGATGCCCTGATGGTTGCCATGGTGTCGCTGGCCTTGTTCCTGGCCGCGCGCCAGGCGTCGCTAATCCCGGGGCGGAGCGATCGTGTGGCCTTTATGCTGGAAGTTATCTCGGTGCCAATCGCATTGACGCTTGCCATGTCCCTGACTAACGCCTTCGGCCCGATGCTGAACAACGCCCTGGAAGCGCCGTTTTTCGCCGCCGTCTACGCGACGATGTCGTTCGACCTGCTGCGACGGACGGACAGCGTCAAGCTTGCCAGGCTGATCGGAGTATCTGTCAGCGTGTTCGTGGCGATGAGTTTCATCTTCAGCGTGGCCGTTTCGCCAAGTGCGGGTACCGCTGTCCTCAGCCTGGTGGCAGGCGCCTTGCTGTTGGTGGCCGGCCTGGCTCTCCGCAACGTCGTTGCGCTAGCCGCCGGCGTGCTGACGATAGTCGCGGGTGTGTCCTTCGGATTCGAGGAGATCGTGCGCCTTATCGTGACGAGTGGCTGGATTGAGCTCGCGATATTCGGTGCTACCGCAATTACGCTGGCTTCGGTACTGGAACGCCATGGCGTGGCCATCAAGCTCCGCCTGGTCAAATGGTTCGATGACTTTGGCGGCCAGCAGGGGCAAATTGCTCTGGATCAACAGTGAATCAGGACGGAAGGTGCAGAGCAGCCGCCGCGGTCGATTGGCCGCGGCGGTTTTTCACCAGCCGAGGGGCAGCGTCAATGATTGCGGATCTTCAAATAGTTGCCATCGGGCAGCGTCGATATCGTCAAAGACGGCCGTGAACCTGGCATTGTCGGCGGTTTCCGCCGTGACGTTCCGGATGTAGACCTTCAGTACCTGCTCCGGGTGCTTGCGTAACAAACCGGCGTAGACCTCCGGGTCCTGCTCGCCGCTGTCGCCGACGAGGACGAACTGCCGGCCTGGGTACATCACAAGTATCTGTTCGATAATTGCCGGCTTGGTTTCGGTGCCTTTCTTGAAGAGGTCGAAAATCGTCTCATCACGAAACCGTATCGCCTTGAGATTAAATGTGGCCCATGGGAAACCGTTGTCATCAAGGAACTCACTCAACGGCGAGTACAGTTGCCATGGGCTCGAGGAAACGAAATGAAAACTTACGCCGTCTGTAGCCCAGTCACCGTAGAGCTGCGCCATCCCGGGGGCAGCAACGAAGTCGAGGAGGAACGTATGATTGAGCATACTCCTTCGCTCCGTTACGTCGGTGATCTTCACGGTGTCGTCGATGTCGCTGATGACCGATCGGCCGGAGGGCTCCACCAGTCGCACCATGCCCTTGAATTCCCGCGATTCGGGTGCCCTTGTAACGGCGACGTAATCGATGAAGCCGTTGCTCGAGTACTCTTCGACATCGGCGAGCGGAATCGCGATCGTGGTTTTGATATGGCCATTGTCCGCGGACGGCGGAAGTTCATAATTTCGGCCGGCGATTTGAATTACGATCCCCTTATCGCGTTCGTTATCCGCGATCAACAGGTTGAGCCGGCGCGCGAGGATTGGCGCCGTCTTTTTGTCTGCCACGAGACCGAACTGCTTCTCGAGCGCTGTCTCGAAAGCGGCTTTTCGACTGGAGCTGTCCTCGGGCTCGTATATCCACCCGTGTATGGGCAGGTGCCATTCGTGACGGGTTGTATCGAGCCATCCGGACGTGCGGAAGAAAACGACATGTTCGTCGGGCTTGACGTTGGAGAAGACCGGTTCTTCGCTGCTGGAGGGCGGTACGCGATCATCGCATCCAAGGAAGAGAACAAGAACGGCCATTACAAGCACTTTTTGCATACCAGGAACCCGTACGGTCGAGATGATTGGTGCGAGGAATTGTCTCACATTGGCCGGCGGGGGTAAGTTAGATCAAGTTGGGAGACTGCAATGAAAAATATTGATCGCCGCCCGAGTCCAGGGCCGGCACTCTTTCTACTGGCAGGCCTAATCGCCCTGGTATCCAGGCCCGCATGGGCCGTCGCCGGAGCTGGGCCACCGGATGTAGGCGCTGCTATGGAGGGGCTGCTCTACCTGGTCGTTGGATTAACTCTTTTTGGGGCGATCCTGGTCATCTGGATCGCCCGCAAATTGGTTTCGAAATGGCGGAAAAGACGGAACGAGGGCCATGACGAAACCGGCTGACAAGAAACCACTGCGCGCCGGGAGCACACTGGTGGATGCTTATGGGCACCGAGCTGCAAAAAGCCACTGGGCGCGCTGGGGTGCCGCGCTGGCTGCCATCATTTCGCCGTTACCTGCTGTTGCTGACGGTCTCGGTGGCCTCGCCGTTGTCGCATTGCTGATGTTCATCCTGGTCGCCCCGTTGGCTTTGTTGGGTATTGTGATCGCGTTCGTGCTGCGGGCGTTCGACAAAACGCGGGCTGCGCGGGTCGTTGGACGCATCAACGTTGTTATCTGCGTGTTTCTCCTGATATTCGCGCGCAACATACAGGGCCGTAACGTGTTCGACGCCTTCAATCCATGGTGGGGCACTGACGATGCGATCGTCGTGTCGATTTGCCTGTTGCTGATCGTTGGCAACTTGATGTTCTTCGTCCGGGCATCTGCTGGTCGAAGAGCGATCGTCGCGGGTCTGCTGGTATACATTGCGATCCAGTTTGTTGGTACCGCGGGATGGTCTGTCTACTACGAACACGATCCACTGATGGGCGACGTTACAAGCGTTCGGTTGCTCGATTCGCATCATGCAGAAGCCGGGGGGAAGGTATTTCGTTACGCGGCGGAAGTGACTTGTTGCGTCGTCTATGATCGGGCCGTAATCGAACCTCAGTCCGGAGGGTCCTGGAATGTTGTTTGGGCCCGACCGAATAGAGACACCAGGACCGTACCACGTAGACAATCCAGAAAAGGGTCGAACTGGGAATATCGATTTCCGTTTCAACCAAGCCATGTTGCGGACACGCTGATCGAGGGTGCTACCCGGCTCGACGATGACTGGGAAGCTGCCGACGACATGCTGCTCGACGTGGTCCGTGCAAGAGTCGCAGACGATTGGATCGAACGGGTCACCAGGCACGGAGCGGACCCGAATTTCATCGCCGGGAACGGCGACACACCCTTGATGATCGCAGTCAGTCGCTACTACGGCCACGACGAGGCTGTCGCTCTGGTCCGCGCCGGTGCGGATCCCGACCTGCGTGTCAGTGGTGGCGATACGATGCTGCATCGCGCGGCACGCGAGTTGACGGACTCCAGCGACGATATCGCAGAACGACTTCTCAGACTCGGAGCTGACCCGATGATTACGAACGATCGAGGCAAAACGCCTTTGGAGGAGGCTGAGCTTTCTATCGATCGCACACTGTTGAACTCTCCTGAACGCCATATCGGTGAACGGCTCGTCGAGCTATTGCGCTCAGCGGCCAATTCTGGCCGATTCGGGCGGCCGCAGGAGGGGTAGGGCGCCAATCAGCGCTGTTTTCTCAATATCGGTACGACGGTCTCGTTGCGCACATCTTCAAGCGCGCTGTGCTGTTGTTCCTCGATGTCTGCAAAATTCTTCTCGAGGTCCTCGAGTTTGAGGCGCAGGGTATCGGATTCTTTTTCGGATTGGTCCGCCTGCTCACGAAATCGTTCGGCGTCGGCTTCATGTTCCTGACGGCTGCCCTCCAGTGCTTCGACGCACCGCACCAGTTGCTGGTTGTGAAGCCTGAGCTCTTCCAGGTCCCTGAGATCCCGTTCCCGTGCCTCAAACTGTTGCGTTTTCTGTAAGGCGTCATCTCTGAGCTTCGAATTCTCGGCTTCCAGTTTCTTGACGTTTCGTTCAAGGACATCCAGTTGACCTAATCTGAGCTGTGCTGCAACGACCATGTTCTCGGTGGAGCCGTGTTCAAGAGTCGATGACTCCACCAGTTTGGCAAAGGACTCTTGCTCAGCCCGCGCTTCCTTGATGTCATTCTCCAGCACCTTGCGCCTTTCAAGCGACTTCATTAGTTCCCGCTTGTAGAACTCGCGCGTCTTGTCGAATTCCGCTTGTAGCGCGGTGGATTGGCTTCGCAGTGAAACGAGCGCATCCTGGATGGTGCTGACCTTGATCTTGGTATTTTCACGTTCTGTCCGGAGCGTGCGCACATTCCTGGCCAGCAATTTGGATTTTTCGACTACAGATTTTAGCTCGGTGCTGCGCCTGGCGTAGGCCGCCTGGAGTTTTTCAACTGTCGATTGCGATCTGGAATAACGGTCGGCGAATTCATCCCTTTCGCCTATGACGTTGTCCAACCTGGTGCGGGCTTCACTGGTCAGCTGGCAAATACGACGCCTATTGATTGCGGCCTGATATAGCCACCCAACCAGGAGTCCGATAAAGCAGCCTCCCAGTGCGTACAACGCTATTTGGAAAAACGAACTACCCATATTTTTCCCAGGTGGCAAAATTGGACACAGTCCCGTATTCAACCAGTATGACTGCGCCGGCCATCATGAGATACGACGGGTCGCACAGATTGAGACTTACTTCGATCGGAGATAGCGGTATTTGGCCAAAGTCTTGTGTCCCGGTACCTGAATTTGAGCATTTGGTAGATCTTGGCAAGCCTCCTTATACTGGTGCTTCTCGAGTCGCAGCACGATCCAGCCGATGAAACGTCTCTTCAACAAGCGACAAGCATTGCCCGACCTTTTGTCGGCTGATGATTTCTACGCTCCGATCGACTCTCTTGTCGATCAGCGCCTCGCGGCGCGTGGTTTCGTCAAAACGAAGCGTGCAACGTGGGTAGGAGAGGACTGCCAATCCGGGCGCCCGATGTTCGTGATACGGCATTACAAGGGAAAGGTATCGGCCCCGGTCTGGGGCTTTTCGCTGAATTACGTCCCGCATTTCAACAATTCCGGCACGAAGCTGTATTGGCATCGCACGATCAAATCCGCCAGGCTGGATGTCTCACCGTTCGATGATCTCGAGCGCGAGTCGGACCTTAACTGGTTTGCGAGTCCGGAAGACCATTCGATGGTTGTCGATCGTGATCTTGCCGGTGCCCTGGATCGGGTGAACATCTTCTTTGAGAGCTATCGGTCCACAAACGATCTCCTGGCGCTTTTCGACCGCCTCAGAAGTTACAAAGGCAAGGGGCCGGGCTACTGGAATTACACCAACTTGCCCCTGGCTCATTCGTTCACTCTGCGTGTGACCGGCGATGTCGAAGGTGGCAGGCGAATCCTCAACGAGTTCGTGCGGCGCAGTGAAATCTCGGGTTCCGCGCTCAGTGAGCTCTTGCGGCGCTTCGAAGATGCACGGGCGGAGCCGGTGCTGTTCCAGGTGAATGTGAGGCAAGAGTCCACTGTTTGAAAATGGAGATGCGCAATGAAAGGCGAAATTGCAGAAATTGAGAAGCAAATATTTGAGCTAACGAAGAAGCTTAATGAGCTTCGGGTGGTCAACTCTGGAGACGAAGTAGAGAACTACGTATTTTCGACATTGGACGGTGATGTCACGTTACTCGATATGTTCGGCGACAACGACCGGTTGCTGGTTGTTCATAATATGGGGCAGGGTTGTCGCTACTGCACGCTTTGGGCAGACGGGTTTAACGGATTTTTGCCACATCTCGAGTCAGTTATGTCCGTCTTCCTCGTGTCCAAGGATTCACCGGACGTGCAACGCAAATTCGCAAACACGCGTAACTGGCGTTTTCGTTTGGCGTCTCATGGCGGTGGCCAATACATTCAGGAGCAAACCGTCATGAACGGCGAGCACAATGTGCCGGGCGCTGTGGTGTACGAACGCGAAGGAAGCCGTGTAATGCGAAAGAATGCCGTGGTGTTTGGGCCCGGAGATATGTTTTGCTCAGTTTGGAATTTGCTGGCTATGGCGGGTATCAGCGATTCCAAGTGGACACCGCAATACAACTACTGGCGCCGCCCGCAGAAAATGGATGATGGCGGGGCGAACTTGATCGATTGAGTTATTAGAGGCGCTATTCGTCGAGCCTTTCTTCCAGTTCTTCAATTCTCTGTTGTTGCTCCTGGACGACCCTGGTCAGGACCGCGACGATATCCATCGTGCTCAAGCCCTGGCGGTCGTTGCTTGCAACCACATCGGGCACATCTTCAGCAATAAATCCGGCGTACACCTCGCCTTGCTCGCTGCGGTAGTTAAAAAGCACGGGCTCGAGGTTCCTCAATGCGTCCATTGCCATTTCGGGCGGCAGCGCCAGGATGTTTTCCTTGTCCTGCCGAGAAGACCGATTGGTCCATACTCCGCCTGCCGTCACGTGCGCACCACTGGCCATTTCCAGCGGATGACTCGGTTTCGAGACGGCAATGCCGACATTGCCTTCGCGATCAATGGTTATGCGGTCCTGCGACCCTGCACCTATCGTCAACGTGCTCGCAAGATTGTGCATGATGTAACCGGTATCACCCGATGACTGCGTGATCATAAGACCTGCAACGCTGCTGTTCTGCTCGTGTATCTGGATGCTGCCGTTGACCTCGAGACGTTGTTTGGGCTCGGTCGTGCCAATGCCGACCTGGTTGCCGTTGTCATAGATCTGAGAATTGCCGCCCTTGGTCGGTCCGCGAAACTTCACGAGAAAATTGTCAGCGCCTTTGATTTTCACCAAACCAGGCGGTTCTGCCGCCGGGCCCGGCGGATCCTCTGGCTCCGCGACCACGACTGCCTCGGCAATTGTGTCTTCGACGTCCTCGACCTCAGCGACCTCAGCGACCTCTTCGACATCAGCGACCGCGGTGACTTCTTCTTCCACCTGTACCGCTGCTTCGGATGCGATCTCCTCTGCAACCTCGGTATCTTCGTGGACTTCCGCCTCCGCTACGGCTTCTTCGACAGGGCCGGGCTCGTCAACTCGAACCGTGCACCAGTCGGCACTGATATAACCGGTTTGATCGCCTTCCAGCTGCACTTCGTGCCAGCCCGGTTCAGAGCCCACGTGCGGCAGCGACTCTCCTTTTTGTAACTTCCCGATGACATCAGACGTTGCATCGGGCTGCAGCCGGATATTGACCGAATTCTCGACCTTGTCGGCGGGAACCACCACATCGGCAAGTCCAGCCGGTGGCAAAATGAATAGCAACAGCAGAGAAATTATTCTCACGGTGGTACCTCGTTCGCAAGCGGCCCAAGCGGCGAAGTCTCGATACTACCACTCCCGGTTGGCTGCTATGGGCGTCGAAGGTGTCGCAAGTTGACGACAGGCAGATCGAATATGTGCCTGGCGAGGCAGCGGACCTATGGTCCGTCGAACATCAGCTCACTGGTGTCGGCGAAGTTGGGGAATACTTCTTTCAATGCGTCGGGCACCTTGGATTGCCATTCTTCGAGTTTCTGCGTGACCTCATCTTCGTAGCCATCGATGTCCCACGCATCGCCCCCCTGGTCGAATGCGTAGCCAAACCGCTCTCCGGCGTCATTCAACGCAAAGAACTCAGCGGTACCATATTCGTCCTGGCCGCTGAAATAGTATTCAATGCCCGATCCCTTGCTAACGAAGGCCGCAGAGATTCTCGACCAGTCGGAGCAACTAAAGTCTAACAAAGCGTAACCACCTTTTAGTAGCACTGTGCCAATTCGGCAATCTGCGCCATCCAGTGCGGTGCCGTCTATTTGTGCAATTTCCGCCAGGCGTTTGACGAATTCAATCGCATCGCCGTTCTCCATACTCTTAATGTCGGACATCAACTCGTTGGTGGTCTTTATAACGACATGTCCCCATTCTTCAGCCATCGTCAATTATCCTCCATCGTCCCGGATACGGCGCTTGTCGCAAGTGCGACTATAGCTGAAACAGGAATTCCTGCATGCCGTTACTGAGCAATCGCGCGCGGTCGAGCACGAAACGGCCCATGCCCTTGTCCAGGTCTTCGGGCGAATAGCGCGGGGCCGCGATCGATGCGTGTGTGGCGCTGAAATCAATCAGTTCATCACCGTCCGCAGTCGGCACGAAGCGGCCCGGATGCTCACACATGTCGCGCTCGGCATAGTAGATCAAGGCATGGGCGACGGCGCCAGGGCGAGCATGCTGCCCGATCGCATTCATCAGTGTCGACAGGGCGTTTAGCGACAGGTAGTTCGGTAGATCCCAGCAAAACACCAGGTCAAATGCGTCATCGGCTAATCGGTTCGGCAGCATGGAGTTGGCCGCATTGCCCAGTGCAGGGCCCGGTTCTGTCGTGTTCAGCCGTTCGATACCGCCGAAGTGTGCGAGGTCCGCAATTTCCACACGGCAACGGGACTGGCCGAGCAGCGCAAGCATAGCAGTCGACGCAGCTCCCAAGTCTAGAACGACATGCCGCTTGGTCGTATCCAGTCTCGTGACGAGATCGTGAAACAAGGGCGCATGAAACGCCGCCGGGGCGTTCGTTGGCGCCCCGGGGCTCGTCGCCCGACGCAGGGAGGCTAGCACGTCCGTCAGGCGGACTTGGCAGGCGGGATCACCTTCGTGCCAGCGTCCTTGGTGGTCGTCTTCGGTGCAGCACTGCTGTCCGATTTGCTTGCGATACTTGCCGTCGTCTTCCCAAGCGCCTTTTCTACAGCAGCCGGGTCCATCTCGATCGAGCCCTTAAAGTGTGCGCCTTCCTCGATGCTGACCTTGGGGGCGATAATGTTGCCCTGGACGCGGGCATTGACATGCACGCTCACGCGTTCGGTGGCATACAGGTCACCCTTGGTCTCACCGTCGACGGCGATCGACTTGGCGTACACGCCGGCCTTTACCTTGCCTTCCTTGCCAATGGTCAGGACGCTGTTCTTGAGTTCGACGGTGCCGCTCACGTTGCCTTCGATGCGCAGGTCCTCGTCGCCGCGAAGGTCGCCGTTGATCTGGATAGAACTGCCAATAACGGCCACATCGCTGCTGCGGCCAGTCGGTTTGGACCTGAGGGATCCAAAGGGTTTGTCCGATTCGGCCCGGATTGTATCCGGCGATTCGATGGTGTCGTCACCTCTCTTGACGCGCTCAAACATATCGCTCTCCATCAGTAATATGGAGGGAAGTTAGTAACATGCGGGCATTATGTGAACAAG
>Ga0209456_10000121_pt1 | contig 42138 bp, 35 predicted proteins | sample COG_11_FD_184755 | JGI IMG/M metagenome (GOLD analysis project Ga0209456, IMG submission 184755) | Pelagic marine sediment microbial communities from the LTER site Helgoland, North Sea, for post-phytoplankton bloom and carbon turnover... | ecosystem: Environmental > Aquatic > Marine > Neritic...
GTCGGCGTATGACACTGTTTTAAATATCTGTCCGTTATCTAAATGAAAACCTTCTATCTCTTTAGGCTTTAGCTTGATTTTTTTACTGCCTTTAATTTTGCCTTTCTTCAAGAATTTGGCATATGTTGAAGGCGTAATATAGGTTATTGAGTTTTGGAAACGTTGTGGATATTTATAATCCATCTGTAAATAAGCTTCGGTAGACTTACCATTTTTAAAGGTAACGGATCCTTTTTGATAGAGTCCTTGAGCTTGAAGGTTCATACATATCAAAAATAGAAGACTGCTAAATAAAGAGATAAGGAGTTTCATAAGATTTAGGATTTGGATTGATTTGACTCGTGGAATAAAAACGTTTCGATTTCCTATTTATTGTTAACCGGAGTGTTGAGTTTTTAAGTCAAAAAAGGGAAGAGAAGTGGGGTTCACTTCATCTTCCCTAGTACTCTTCAAACCTATATCTACTGCGATAGTTGCCGATATAAAGATTTTTAAATAAGCGTTTTATGCTTTGGGTTTTATATTCTGGTTTACTCTAAAGAAATTGTTTGCATCATAAGTTTTCTTTATTTCGGTCAAACGATCGTAGTTGTGCTTATAACTGGCCTGAACTCTTTCCTGGCCCTCATCCATCATAAAGTTGGAATACGCCCCTCCGGAAGAATATGGGTGCAATGCTTCCCAGTAGTCCTTACACCATTTTGTGATCTTTGGAGCGTCTTCCGGCTCCGGTGAAACCCCAACAATGACTCCGGCGTATTTGGCATCTCTATAGGCCCAAGGTGTGTCCTCTTTGCCCACTCTACTGGCTGCTCCACTTATGGGATATAAATGCATTTGCGATAATGGGGTTGGAATACTGGATCCATATTTCAAATGAGCTGCCTTTACTTCTTCGCTAAAATCATTAAAGAAATCTGCTCTCCAATACCACTGTAAACCAGATGGAAATAATCCGTCAAAAAGAGTTTGAATGGCAGGGTATGGCATCTCCCCCACATGCTCAAATATGGGATTTTTGTCTCTGACTTCTTGAAATAGTTTATCAAAGTCTGAATGCTCTCCGGTATAACACCATACAATACCACAAAACATTTTATTGTGTAGTTCATCTGGGAAAGGGGGTCCCGGGATAACCATGGTAGCAATAAAACCATTCAAGTCATCCGGTGCATTTAATATAAACTCATGATACCATGACATAATTTCTTCTGTTTTTTCTATAGGCCATAATGTGGGGCCACCAATAACCGTTCTCACAGGATGTGCCTGAAATTTAAAGGAAGTTACAACGCCAAAATTACCTCCACCTCCTCGTATCGCCCAGAAAAGATCTTTATTCTGATCTTTGTTAACCGTTACAAAAGAACCATCTGCCAAAACCATATCGGCTTCTAATAGATTATCAATGGTCAGACCATATTTTTTGGATAGATGTCCTACTCCACCGCCCAGTGTTAATCCACCAACTCCGGTTGTTGAAATAATTCCGGCAGGAACGGCCAATCCGAAGGGATGTGTTGCATGGTCTACTTCACCCCAGAGGTTTCCACCTCCAACCCTTACTGTTTGATCTGCCAGATTGACCCTTACATTCTTTATCCCTGATAAATCAATAACCAAACCTTCCTCGCATAAGCCAAGACCTCCGCCGTTATGTCCACCCCCTCTGACAGCGACTAGAAGATTATTTTCCCTGCCAAAATTAACACAGGCTATAACGTCTGCAACATCTACACAGTAAACAATCATTCCCGGGTGCTTATTAATCATTCCATTATAAACTTTTCTGGCATCGTTATATTCTGGATCTGAAGCCTTTACTATATCTCCTCTAAGTTGCGACATAAAGCCTTCAATAGTTGAAGTATTTAAATCTTTAATAGTTTGTTTGTTTTCTTTTGTATTTAACATTGTTATAGTTATTAATTGGTTGTTATAAATTATTTGGATAGGATCATTTCCTTTAAGGACCAGAGAATGTAGAGTACATCCTTTTTAGCATCCTCATTTATGGTATTTTTATCCAGGGACACAAAAATATCATCAATTACGTGCATATATTCGGCCGGACTAATATTCATTCCTTTATGGGCAGTAGCCATATCCTGACCATTATAGACCGTTGGTCCGCCACTGCCGGCGCTAAAAAATTCAATGGTATGCTGTTTAATTACGGCAAGGCGCTCTGGCTGTTCTTTTAGTGGTAAAAACCGTGCATTCACTGCCGGATTGTTCATATGGGCTTCAACAGCATCATCCACTATCTTTGAAATACCCTCTGTTCTTCCTAATCGGTCAAAAAGTGTTGTTGTCATCCTAATTATTTTTGGTTATATCTTAAAAGTAGATAAATTAAAATTTATAGATATCTACTTTTAATCCAAAAAATTACACTTTTAATTCACCGTGATCTTAAAGGTAGAACTTTTTAACTCTGATACATTTGGGCATATTTTGAAGGAAGGATCCCAAACTTCTCTACAAAGGATTTTGAAAAATAAGCGGGACTATTAAACCCGCTTTCAAAGGCAATTTCAGAAATATTTCCCTTTTGGTCATGAATTAGTTCCAATGCCTTATGCAAACGGTATTCTCTTATGAAGGTGATAGGTGATTTGCCGGTAAGCCTCTTAATTTTTCTATATAATTGGGATTTACTATGTCCAAGTTCTTTACTAAGGGTAATAATATTAAAGTTTGATTTATTCCAGTTACTTTCACAAAACTCAACCAAATTAGAAACAAATAATACCTCTTTCGGAGTCAATGTTCTGATTAATTGATCATCAATGACAGCATTTCTATTTTCATTTTCATACAATGACTTTACAGAAGGAGAAATAACAATTTGGCCCTGAACCAGTTCACACATCTGTGTTGCCAGCAATATAGATTCTGAAAAAATACCATCCTTTGCCGTTACAGGTGATCCCGTGCATAAGCCTATTTTAAGCTGCTGATTATCCCTTTCCAGTTTAGGGTAGCTGTACTTAAAACTTTCCTGGATCTTTAAGGCACATAATACAGCATTGGTGACGGATTTAAAAGAGATTAAGTATGATTTGTCATTTTCCCGAACTATACTTCCTTCAAAATGTTTAACAGATTTCGCAACACTGCGATGGAATTTCTGAGTGAACATACTTAGCTGATGCGTATCTAACCTGTGAAGATAATCGGAAGTTTCCAAGACCATAATTACTCTAAAAGCAGGATCATCAATAATATTTAAGTCCTCTTTTTTTCCTTTTTCCGGATCTTCTATGCGTCCAAGAAAGGATTCTACCAAATGTGGATCCACTTCAATGATATCATGAGGAAATTCTCCATGGGCGTGGTTGTGCATATTCTGAATTGCCTCCCTGTTAGGTGCCTCTATCAAACAGAAAGCAGTATGCCGTTTACTATCACACCAATAAGTCATTCCCTTGCACCCATATAAATGCTCTACTTTCAGATCTTCCTGGTGCATTAAAGCAACATGCTCTGCAGTAATTTCTTTCGGGATATCATGTCGGTCCATGTATATGGGCATCGGCGTTGTTTTTATACAATTTAAGAAAAATAATTATATTTTACAGATTTATTTACACCAGACAACCCAACTAAACCTGAGTGAAAGGAATCACAAAAAAGGAAATAAACCAACAGAGTTTATATTAAACAAGTCACTTAGTTAACCAATAATAAATTTAGGCGAAAGCTAAGTCCAACAAGACTTTGTTACCTTGCCAACTCTAATGGATACAATACAACTTCACTTCAAGCTTTATAAACCCTGCGGTATAATAAGTCAGCTTAATTCTAAAAACCCGAGGGAGTTACGAAAAAAGAAATTCTTAAATGTGCTCCATGATTTTCCAGATGGGGTAATGCCTATAGGGCGACTCGATGAGAAATCTGAGGGTCTTCTTCTTCTTACCACAGATGGCAAACTAAGTGATGATATAAATCGCTCTGGTGTAGAAAAAGAGTATTATGCGCAACTGGACGGGGAAATAACAAATGAAGCTATAACACTTTTAGAAAATGGTGTTGCAATTGGTTTTGAAGGAAGACGATACCTTACCAAAGCTTGTAAGACACACAAATTAAGTACCCTGCCAATACTTCCTGAGGCAGATAAAAAGCTGCGCATAGGGCTACACAGGCCTACCAGTTGGATTAGTATTACACTTACAGAAGGTAAATTTAGGCAGGTTCGTAAAATGACCGCAGCAGTTGGCTTCCCTACGCTCCGCCTTATTAGGATACGAATAGGAGATATATCTTTAGAAAATTTATCACTGGGGGAAGTAAAACCATTGGTAAATCTCACTGCCAAATGTGAACAATTCAATTCATTGGAATAACCTGACCTGAGCCGGATATATCCATAATTATAGTGGGACTACCTTTGTAATATAAATTACCACTGCCTTCAATGTTCACATTTAAATTTTCTGTGCAATAGACTTCACAATCTCCAGAGCCTTCAATGTGCACTTCTACATTGGCCGCCATTAACTCTGCACCATTAATAGTTCCGGATCCTTCATTTTTGATATTTAAGTTATCCGTATAACCGGCAATGGTAATATTTCCACTCCCTATATTTTCAATTTCCATAGTCCCTTCACTTTGAAAGTCGAACACCGTAATATCTCCTGTACCTTCGTTTTTTATATTCTTTAAATTCGGTAGTGTAATATTGGCCTCCAGATAGGTGTTCTTATAGTTTCCATCTTCCAGGTATATCTTTAATTGGTCATTGGAAACTATGGTTTTTACTCTATTAATGATATTATCATCCGCTATAATCTCCAGAGATTGTGTCGGTCCCTGAGTTATATTAACTACAAAAGTCCCTTCACTACTTATTTTAGTAAATGAATTTACTTCTCTGAATTCTGAAATCGTATTTCCAGAACCCGTATAATCATCTTTGGAACAGGAGGCTATTGTTATTACCGAAATAGCTATAAGAAACAATCTTCTCATGATTTATTGAATTGATTTAAGAAGCTTCGTTATTTCTTTTTGTTCTTTTTGAAGAATGACTTCTACTCATACTCCATCCATAACCCATTTGATAATTTAAGGTCCGTTTAATGTAGTTCATGTCTAGTGTTCTCATGATGATCGTTTTTTGATTGATGTATACTTAAAAGACGTCGATACTTCATTTTTGTTACAACTTCATGACATAAATTGAAGCAATTGTTTTGTAATGACCTTGAACCTTTTTATAGGCCACCACAAAATGAGATAGAAGTTCTTAAATGGTATGCTCCTGAATATATCTTGAGGGAAGAATAACGAATTAACCCGTAAAACACCTGGCAAAATATATAACCTATTTTATTCCTAAGATTTTTTTGAATAGCCGAACCTCACATTGATAGATCTTACAGATAAACTCTATTAATTCTGAATACTTATAGTCTGATTTCATCTTGTTTTGAATTTACTATTTAACTATTAGTAAAGCAAAACACTAAAAAATCACAATTAAATTAATAAAATTTGAAAATAAACGTGGAAATGAATGTTTTGTGGAGAAAGTTTGAAGTTAAACTTTCTTTACCCGTACGGCATTAAGCCCCTTCATCCCTTTTTCCAGTTCAAAAGAAACCTTGTCGTTTTCAGCAATCTCATCAATTAATCCGCTTACGTGACAGAAATATTTTTCATTGTTTTCAGAATCAATGATAAAGCCAAACCCTTTAGAGGTATCAAAGAAAGAAACTTTCCCTTTTCTTACAGGATCTACCTCCTCTATATCGCCTTCTTCCCTCTTTGGAATACCAAGGATAATATCTTCTGCCTCAATTTCCACTTTCAATGAAGGATCTGGGGGAGTATCTGTTAAATTGCCATTATGATCAACATACGCAAATTCAATACCACCACCCTTTTCCTTTGCGGCCGCTTTGCGTGCTTCTTTTTTCTTTTGTTTGTCCTCGCGCTTTTTGAGGCGTTTTTTTTCTTTTTCGCCTTTGCTATAGGTTTGTTGCGATCTTGCCATTAAAATATTTTATTTGGATAATACAGTTTAGTTTAAAAAGAATCATGATTAAGAAATGATCGCTTGGAAAAGTAAGTGTGGAAATGTGAATACTCCAAAAAAATTAGCCAGAGCGATAGTTACTATAGGTCGGTAGTCATCTCATTAAACTACTACGAAGATAACACTTGCATTTTAATTTACAATTAAAAGGGGTGGAAAGCTCGTTTTTTACGGCAAATATTGACTATATAGTTAAATAGTAATCAAGAGTAATCGTCAGTCTATTTGTTATTTGAACAACGGAATGCATATTGTTTAGTAATTGTGTATTTTTAAATACAGGTTTTGAGATACAAACTGACATTTTAAGACACTTGTTTTCAATTTCGTTAATTTAAACGGCCTTATGAATATGAGAATCAACAGATTAACAGCTAACCCATTTGGCGTATTATTATGTTTAGGTTTGCTATTGAGTTTTCAATTCTGTAAAGAAAAAAAGCACGATCATACTAATGAGGAATCCGCACTTATCCCAAATATAAAGCAGGCGTTTATTCCAATATTTGATGGTAAATCTTTATATGGCTGGGAAGGAGATCCAGTATACTGGCATGTAGAAAATGGACTGTTGGTTGGTGAAGTCACACCGGAAACACCATTGGAAAGCAATACTTTTATTATTTGGCAAGGCGGGCAGCCTACCGACTTTGAACTAAAATTGGAATTTCGTATTACCAAGACCGGTAATAGTGGTATTAATTATCGCAGTGAACCTCTGGATACTATTCCTTTTGCCCTAAAAGGATATCAGGCCGATATTGACGGAAAAAATACTTATACCGGGCAAAATTACGAAGAAAGAAAACGTACTACCCTGGCCTACAGGGGAGAAAAAGTATTTATTAAATCGCAGGAAAATCCACTTGAACCAGGTTCCCTGAGGGCTAATGTGCAAAACAATGCCTGGCAAAACAGGGAGGTAATTGAGTCTCTTGGGCATTCAGACAGTTTAAAATCTAAGATTAAAGCAGAAGATTGGAATAGCTGCCATTTAATAATTAAAGAGAATCTATTGCAGCACTATATAAATGATATTTTAATGAGTGAGGTAACGGATCTGGATTCAGTTAACCGGAAATCGTCCGGCTTTCTCGGCTTACAAGTACATGTAGGACCACCTATGAAGGTAGAATACAGAAATATAAAAATTAAAGAACTTTAAGCAGATATGAAACCCATAGTACAAATATCCTTAGACCTTACAAATATTGATGAGGCTTTAGAAACTGCCGCATTGGCCATGAGGGCCGGTGTTGATTGGCTGGAGGCAGGGACTCCCCTACTTTTAGCTGAGGGGTTGCATGGTGTAAAAAAATTACGTGAAAACTTTCCGGGTGTACCTATTGTAGCAGACCTGAAAACGATGGATGGAGGCTACCTGGAGGCGGAAATGATGGCTAAGGCCGGTGCTACACATGTGGTAGTGATGGCCAGGGCACATGAAGAAACAATTAAGGTAGTAGTTGAGGCGGGAAAAGAATTTGGAGTGAAAGTAATGGGTGATAATCTTGGCTGTCCGGACATGATAGCAGCTGCCAAAAGACTGGAAGAACTTGGTTGTGATTATGTTATCCACCACATTGGCTATGATGAACGCCGGGGAATAGCTGCACAAGGATTTCCCAGGCCAAGTCCGCTTGATCAGTTGCGAGAAGTAGTTGCAGCGGTGAATGTCCCGGTACAAGCCGTAGGGGGTTTATCACTGGAACAGGCTATAAGGTGTCCTGAATACGGTGCACCCCTGGTTGTACTGGGAGCTCCCTTAACCATAGATGCCGATTCGTTCAGGACCGCCGATGGAGACCTTGAAACATCATTAAAACTAATATGTGACAGAATACATGCATATCCAGAAGTGAAATAATCTATTTTTAAGTGATGATAAAACTCTAATTATATGAACTCTATTGCCGTTGTAAATTATGCTCCTATAAAAGGTAGTGTAGAAATCAGAGAAATAGGCAGGCCTGTTATTAGTGATTACGAAGTTCTCCTTGAAGTGGCTAATGTAGGAGTTTGCGGGAGTGATCTGCACCAATGGACAGCAGATCACAGCTGGCCAGTAAATTACCCTGTAGTTCTTGGACATGAATTTGGTGGCCATATTGCTGAAATTGGTAAAGGGGTCAAGGATTGGAAAGAAGGTGATGCGGTGGTGAGTGAAACAGCTGCAATTATTAATGCCCAAAGTCCGTTGTCAAGACAGGGCCTCTACAATCTGGACCCCGATCGAAAAGGATTTGGATATGGAGTTAACGGGGCAATGACGAGATTTGTTAAGGTTCCTGCAAGATGTCTTCATAGAATACCTGAAAATCTTTCTTTTGAACAGGCTTGTTTAACTGAACCCTGCTCAGTTGCTTATAATGCTGTAATAACTAATTCGAAAATACGTCCCGGTGACCGTGTTATTGTTTTGGGTCCCGGGACAATAGGAATATTGTGTTCGGCAATGGCTCAATTATGTGGAGCCCATGTGGCTTTGGTTGGTCTGAAAAAAGACACTGAGAGGCTATCAATAGCAAAGCAGTACGGCTGTGATATAATTGTGGATGATGCTACTGAATGGGCACTCGAACGGGATGGTCTTGGGGTAGATTGTGTTATTGATGCAGCAGGGGTTAGTGAAACCCTCCAATTGGCGCTAAAATGGGTAAGGCCTAATGGGCATATTACCAAGGTTGGTTGGGGCCCTCAACCTTTTAATCACTCGCTTGATCCCCTTGTACAAAAAAATGTGACTTTGCAAGGCAGTTTTAGCCATAACTGGCCCGTTTGGGAGAAAGTACTTTCCTTGTTGGCAACAGGTCTATTGGATGTCAGACCAATAATTGGCGGTATTTGGCCTTTGGAGCAATGGAATGAGGCTTTTGAAGCCATGCATTCCGGAAAGGTGGTAAAGAGTATTTTAAAACCTAATTAATTTAGTATGCGTTTAAAGAACAAAGTAATATTAATTACCGGTGGATACACAGGTATAGGCAGAGCAATTGCAAGGGCATGCGTAAAAGAAGGGGCACAAGTAGTTTTAAATGGTCTACGTGACGAAAAAGGTAAGTCGTTGGTGAATGAATTGGGAAGTACTGTATCTATTGAGATAACCATGGATATAACAGAAGAAGGAGTTCCAGAACTTTTGGTTAAAGAAGCTGTTAAACGCTTTGGTAAACTTGATGCTGTGGTCAATAATGCTGCAATGATCGTTTCCTCAAATATTAATACTACAGATCTTTCTTTTATGAGAAAGATGCTGGCAATTAATACCCTGGCTCCATTTGCAATAATTCAGGCCGCTTTACCACATCTTAAGGAAACTAATGGCTGTGTGCTAAATATTGGATCTATTAACGCCTGGAGCGGAGAACCTAATTTATTAGCCTATAGTATATCTAAAGGTGCTTTGATGACCTTAAGCAGGAATCTTGGGGATAGTTTGTTCCGTGATCACGGGGTACGCGTGAATCAAATTAACCCGGGATGGGTGTTGACAGAAAACGAAAAAATTAATCAGAAACAACAGGGAATGAATGATGATTGGTATAAGAAACTACCGGATCTTTTTGCACCAGCCCAACGTATTTTTGAGCCAAAAGAGATAGCATCCGGAGCTGTTTACTTATTATCCGATGAATGTGGCCCTGTAAGCGGGCAGATTTTAGAGCTGGAACAATTCCCTATGATAGGCCGCAATCTACCAAAGAATTGGAGCGGATTTCGCAATAAATAGCATCACAAATACAGATCAAAAAGTGCCAAAATTAGCCGTATTCCCTAAAGCCTATATGCAAGATCTTTGTAAAACAGGTGCTATGAAAGTAGCGGAGTGGATTGATTTGGCTACTTCATTGGAGGTTGATGGTTTGGAATGGTATGCTGGTTTCCTGGAAATGGCAGATAACTCTAATTGGGAAATATTCAGAAAAAAAGTGGAAGGAAAGGGAAAAGAAATTCCAATGCTGTGTTGTTCACCAGATTTCACTCATCCTGATAAATCCTTCAGGCAAAACGAAATCAAAAAACAAAAACACTGGATTGCAATGACTAATGCCCTCGGCGGATCATATTGCCGCGTCCTGTCTGGCCAAAGACGTCCCGAACTTTCAATGGAAGAAGGTATTGAACTGGCAGCAGAATCAATAGAAGATTGCTTAGCCTATGCAGCTGATAGAGGTATTACTTTGATTTTAGAAAACCACTATAAAGACGATTTTTGGGAGTACCCTGAATTTGCACAGAAAATGGAGGTTTTTTGTAAACTTGTGTCTTATATAGAACATCCAAATTTTGGGGTTAATTATGATCCCAGTAATGCCTTTCTAGCGGGTGATGATCCTCTGGAATTATTGAAAAGAATTTCCTCCAGAGTAGTGACCATGCATGCCAGTGATCGCTATCTTCTTGAGGGAACTTTAGATGATCTTCGAAAAGAGGAAGATGGTGTATTGGGTTATGCTACAAGACTTCGTCATGGGGAAATTGGCAAAGGGTTAAATGACTATGATGCAATTTTTACAGAGTTGAAAAGGGTAAATTTTGATGGGTGGATTAGCATAGAAGATGGCGTGGACGGTATGGATCAGTTAGAGCGAAGTGTGGCTTTTCTAAGAAAAAAAATCGCTGTGTATTGGCCTGAATTCAAATAAGTGAACATTTTATCAATGAGGGAATTACTGATTATTAAATATAACAACTTATAACTTATTCTTGCATAAATAATTGGCCCGAGTATTCATTGTCAACCAAAAATTGCCCTTGCCTTTTACTTAATCAAATTTCGGGTGGCTACCCATTCTTTGAGTTTATCCCTGGCATCCGCAGCCGGATACCCCAATACCGTTTTCCCGGCCGGTACGTCAGCCAAAACTCCTGAGCCTGCGCCTACAGTGGCACCAGAATGAATGATGGTATGATCTTTTATAGACGCACTACCGCCGATAACTACTCCGTCACCAAGGGTCACAGAACCTGCTAGTCCACTGGCCCCTGCCATGATGCAAGAACGCCCTAAAACACAGTTATGAGCAATCTGTACCTGATTATCGATCTTACAACCGTCGCCTAATATAGTGGAACTGAATTTTGCCCGGTCAATCGATGAATTTGCGCCAATTTCCACGTCATTACCAATAATCACATTGCCTATATGCGGGATTTTTACTAACCCTCGTCCATCTTCCCTCGGACGATATCCAAAGCCATCACCACCAATACTAACATTATTTTGAAAAATACAGTAAGCCCCTATCTCAGTTCGCTCCCGTATAACTGTACCTGACCAAATAACTGTATGATCACCAATTGTAGTTTCATCCAGAATGGTAACGTTAGGATATACAATAACCGCTTTTCCCAAAACAACATTTTTTCCTATATAACATCCCGCTCCTATTTTACTGCCTTCACCTATTGTGGCCGTTTCATGAATTACTGCGGTAGGATGAATATCCATGTCAAAATGTGGCGCTTCTTTAATAAAAACCTCTAATAACTTCGCCATAGCTAAATCGGCATTTTGGACTTTAATCAGGGCTCTGTTTTCTCTAGGCTCAGCCTTGAGTCCTTCATTAATAATTGCCGCCGCTGCCTTGGAATTTTCCCATTTTTGAACATATTTTCTGCTCCCAATAAAGGTAATTTGGGAATTACCCGCTTTATCAATTTCTTCCAAACCCAATATCTTTTGGTCTGTATTACCCACGAGTTCTCCTTCGAGAATCGAATTAATTTCCTGAATTGTGAATGATTTCATATGTTTTAGCCATTAATTGTTTAGGTGACGATTTACCAGTTTTCGCAAAGATAGAATTTATATTATGAGGATTCATTTTAATGCACTTTTCATATAAATAATTTACTAATGCCAAAATACACGGTAAAATGTTTTAAAAAGAATTGATTACCGTAATTCCTGCGGTATTGGATTGGTACATTTCCGGCAAGTGAATTGGGACTGCTTCCAAGGCAATGGTTTTGGTGATCATTTTCTCTAAATTAATTCCGGTAGTTTTAATAAAATTAAACATTTCCCCATATTTATAGGCTTGCATTCCATGACTTCCCAGGATTTCCAATTCATTGGCTACTACCAATGACATGGGTATTGGAGGTGTAGCATATGATGCTGTCATCAAACCTATCTGAATATGTTTCCCCCGTTTCCTAAGCCCGTTTATAGAATTCAGGCAGGTTAAACTATGCCCTAAGGCATCTATGGAAACGTGAACGCCTCCCCCGCTTAGTTCTTTTATGGCCTGAACTACATCGGTCGTACTTGCATTAATAGTATAATCAGCTCCCAGATCTTTAGCCAGCTTACATTTTGCATCACTTATATCTATGGCTATGACTTTAGCTTCAATTCCCCTTGAAATTTGAATTGCGGAGAGCCCCACTCCGCCACATCCATGAACTGCAATGGTTTGATCTGAGGTTAATTTACCCTGCTCTCTGACACCGCGGTATGCTGTAATAAACCTACAGCCCAATCCGGCGGCTTCAAGGAAGTTTATATTATGAGGTAATTCCACCAAATTTGTATCCGCGTAATCTATTGCGACATATTCAGCAAAAGATCCCCAGGCTGTAAACCCTGGTTGAAACTGAAAGTCACATACTTGTTGATTACCTTCGAGGCAATAGGTACAGGATCCACATCCGCCAACAAAAGGGACGGTAACCCGTTGACCTTCACACCAATTTTTGACCTTATTTCCTAAAGTCACGATGGTCCCTGAAAACTCATGACCCGGAACATGCGGCAGCACAATATCGGGATCATGCCCCATCCAGCCATGCCAGTCACTAAGACATAAGCCACTAGCTTCCACTTTAATAACAACACCAAATTCTGAGGGATTTGGATCACTGACATTTGCAATTGAAATTGGCCCTCGAAATTCGTTATAAATAGCAACTTTCATAATTGAATATAAAAGCAAAACCAGAGTCTTTAATTCATGGAATCACCACCTTTTACAACCTAAAATAATGATTTTTACCAACGATGTAGAATGGATTCTGAATTTCAGGTAAACAGCTAGCAATGTGTTTCTATTAAAAAAGGCGGAATATCACTATTCCGCCTTTCGGACTTAACCACTGTTCCTTATGGCACAGGAACCAAATCAAAGTCTTGAATTATTTTATTCCCCGCCAAAATAGTTACTTCTTCCTCAGTTTGTGATTCATACCCTTCGAGTTCTACCATCACATCATATGAACCGGCAATTAGGCCCATTATGGTATAGTTACCACTTTCATCTGTAAAGGTAGATGTATTTAATGTATCTGCTGCAAATACAGATACCGTTGCGCCTTCCAATCCAATTGGTTCCTCATTTTGAATAGTTGAAACCAATCCTGAAAGAGTGCCAGCAGCAGTCAAATTACTGGCCTTAATAACTGGTTTAAAATTAAACCCATTAATACCAGATATGTTTTTGCTATTTCCTTTGGGTATAAAAGATCTGCTCACGTCAAAGTCTAGAAGTAAATCTGAACTTAATTCTCCACTAACAAAAAGTGAAGGTTTTATAAACACTTTAATACCTGTTTGTTCCCCGCTGGGCACCTTTAAATCAAAGGTAGAACCGTCAATGAGGACAACATTAACTCCTTTGACGTAAATTCGAATGAGATCATAGGAACCTGCAGGAACATCCATATCTACCAATGTTTCAGTAATTCCATTGGTTAGGTTTATAAGATTAATATCCCTTTCTTCTTCCATTAAAACTATAAAAGTTTTACCATCATCTTCAGTATTCTCTTCACCTTCCATCGATTCCCCTTTATAACGCGCATCTATTTTAAAAATAGTAACATTGGCTTCAGAGATTAGATCATAGGGAAATGGTGCATCCGTTAATTGCACCGTAAGTCTGCCCATGTTTGCCTCTGTACTCAAGTCTTCAGAACATCCCGAAAAAAATAGTACTGCCAGAATGATAAAAAAGGATAAAAGTTTAGTTTTCATATTGGTTATTATTTTACATTATTTGAATTATGATATGATAAATTAAAATAATTCATAAATATTATAAAGCGCTAATTTCTTGATTTCAAAAGTAAAAATTACCTTTTTCCTTATTTTTTCGATATAATACATCTTTATTTTGGGTGATTTAGGCCTATTTTTAACTGGACACAGTATACCTATATATCGTTGTATATCAGGATAATAGATACTTATATTTAATGGATATACACCCGTAATAACGTCCTGAGCAAGACAATATCAAAAAAGAGCGCTAATAGCGCTCTCTTTATGGGTTTAAGTAATTTATTTTACTTTGCTTCGAGAACCTTGGTACTTATATATGAACTGGACCTTATTATTTTACCTTCTTCATCAAAGTCATGAATATATAAGGCAGGGAGAATTATTTTCTTTCCGTCAGCTTTTCTGGTCATTCTAAATTTCCACCAGGATTGTACCGCTCTGGCATCGCGCATATCGTATTCCAGATAGTCCGGATAACCTACAACGTCTATGCTTGTTATTTCAAACTCTTCCATGATTTTACTATTTCGTTCTTTTACTTCTTCAAGACTCATGGTTTCGCCATCAGGCATCTCCAAAGAATTAAAACGTGCATCTTCCTCAAAGAAGCTATAGGCAGTCTCAAGATCCATATTTTCAAAAGCGTTCATCATCTTGCGAACTGTATTAATATTGTCATGATGGTTGTAAATAGTACCATTTTTTCTATCTCCAAAGCTTTGACCTATTTCCCAGAAAACACGCTCATTATAATAATTGATCATTGTTTCTATTTTGCTATCGTCGTTCAACTTAAACAACCTGTGAGTTGGCATATCAATTTTAACACCGGTTTTATTATGCATGGCCTTTAAGTGATTCCAGGTTTGTACCCATATTCCCCCATCTTTGTATTCTATTGCATCAGGATAAGCACCTTTAGTAGGCTTAAATGACACATAGGACAGGTTTTCTTTCCAAAAATTAACCCGGTCTAAAAACTGTTCTTTTGAGTTGCCTTTGGCGTCTTTATTTATGCCTGTGCCATTGTAGGATTTAAAATCATCGGCCAGATACGAAGCCACCTTGTCGGCATCTCCCTCAAAGAAAGCTTCAAGCATGTTATTGACTGCATCTATACCAGGATGTTCATTAAATACTTTACCGTTGTTCTTTTGGGAATATCCCAAAGCCACTAACAGCATTAGGGCAGTAAAAAATACATTTTTCATATTTTAATTTTAAATGGTTATGGCTGCGAATTAAAATAATCCGTTAAGAAGTGCCAACACCAAAAGGACGAACATAGCTAATTACTGTCCGAATACGGCAGATTACTGATCGAAAGTAAAAGTCGATCCTGGATTTGAATATTTTTGTATGGTATCCCCATAGTAAAAGTTATCCATAATTGCCACATAATTGTTATCTTCTGCACAAATTAAGAATCACTTATTGCACTATGGAAACACAGCCAACCAACGGTAAGAAATTTGGGACATTTGCAGGTGTGTTCACTCCCACACTTTTAACTATTCTCGGTGTAATTATGTACCTGAGAATGGGTTGGGTAGTTGGCAATGCAGGTCTTCTGGGGGCCTGGTTAATAATTATTGTTTCATTCCTTATTACCTTGACTACGGCACTTTCCATGTCAGCGATTACCACTAATATCCGTATTGGTGCCGGTGGTGCTTATGCTATAATTTCACAGGCACTAGGACTAGAAGTAGGTGGAAGCCTCGGAATTCCGCGATATGTTTCCCAAGGCTTGGCAGTTACTATGTATATCTTTGGTTTTAGAGAAGGCTGGCTGGGTATTTTTCCTAATCATATCCCTTTTTTGATTGATATTATTGTGTTTGGGGTTTTACTAACCATTGCATATATAAGTGCAGACCTGGCAATTAAAACCCAATTCTTTATAATGGGTATTATCATTCTTTCCCTCATATCAATTGTAATTGCCGCATATTATGGATCCATGACGATCCCAACGGAGGATGCTATCAGATGGGGAACTTTTGGAGGCTCACCTGAAAATGATTTTAGCGGCAGTACTTTCTGGATTGTATTTGCCGTGTTCTTTCCGGCTTCAACGGGTATAATGGCGGGTGCTAATATGTCTGGTGAGTTAAAGCAACCCAATAAGAGTATTCCCCTGGGTACTTTATGGGCCATTGGGATTAGTTTTGTCATCTATATGGTACTGGCCTTTTGGTTAGCACGTTCAGCCACAGAACAGGAATTAATTTCCAATTATAATATTATCATTGATAAGGCATACTTTGGACCTTTAATAATTGCAGGTATCCTTGGGGCCACCTTCTCTTCTGCCCTGGCCTCTCTTGTTGGCTCCTCGCGTATCCTTTTTGCAATGGGGGAACATCGGGTATTGCCCTATGGAAAATTTCTTGCAGGACAAAGTGCCAACGGTCAACCGAGAAACGCAATGATAGTCACGGGGATTATGATATTTATTACCATGTTACTTCGCGACCTTAATGCAGTGGCACCTCTCGTAACACTATTTTTTCTAATTACTTATGCAATGATCAATGTTGTTGTAATTATTGAACAAAATTTAGGGCTAATAAGTTACCGGCCACTATTTAAGATCAATAAATGGGTTCCATGGATTGGATTAACGTCTTCAGTATTGGCAATGTTTATTATCAACCCAACGATTAGTCTTATATCGATCAGTATTGTTTTTGTGGTTTATTGGTTTTTATCCAGACAAAATATTGAAACGCCTTTTGAAGATGTTAGGTCGGGGCTCTTTGTTTCATTTGCAGAATGGGCGGCCAAGCATACATGGGGTATGAAAACCATGCAACAAAGAGCATGGAAACCCAACTTGATGGTGCCGGTAAGGGATGTTGTAGGCGCCAAGGGGAATTTTCAATTTTTGAGGAACATTGCCAGACCCAAAGGATCAATAAAACTCTTGGGAATAGAACCAAATGGGGCTGATAGCAAGTTGACGGAAGAACTGTCTTCTCTTTCAGAAGCCTTTAGAATTAAGGACGTTTTTTCTTCGTGGACAGTAATTAATACGGATGATTTTGCAAAAGGTGTTAATTATGGTAATCAGGCTTTAAAAGGAGCTTTTTTTAGACCTAATGTCGTTTTTTTAAACCTACAGCAGCATGACAATTATGAAACGGAGATCAGGCCTGTAATAAAAGAATCTATTCGTCTAGAAATTGGAGTTTTATTATACTCTTCACATCCTACGGCATTATTAGGCAGAAGAAATATGATTAACGTGTGGGTAAGTGACCGTACAAACAACTGGGATATGGGATGGGATATTGGTAATTTAGACTTATCTATTTTAATCGCCTATAAACTCAAAAAAAATTGGCAGGCTACCATTCGTTTGATTATTGTCATTAAGGATGAAAACGAAAGAGAGAATGCCCAGAAATTCCTGAATTTGTTGATTAGCCTAGCCCGCTTACCTGAAACACTCACTGAAGTTCGGATCGGAAACTTTAAGGACATGGTGGCAAATGCACCATCGGCAGATCTTAATATTTTTGGCATGGAAGAAAATTTAAGATTTGAATTTGTAAAGGAAATGACCGTGGGCACAAATAGTTCCTGTCTTTTTGTTAAAGATTCCGGCCATGAAAGCATCCTTGCTTAGATACTCTTATTGTCTTTTTTAATTTCCATCAGGACTTTCTATTAATTCATATCCCTGGTTAACACCTTTCTCCATAGCAGGAACGCCTCGATCCATCCATACTGGTATTGGAGAAGCTTTTAAATAATGATCGAAAAACTGGGCCATACGAATGTTAAAATCCTTACGGTTTTGCAATTTTAAGGGCCAGTGGGGTTCTCCGTTATAATTGAGAAACCAGGAAGGTTTACCCAACCGTCTTAAACTTACAAAGAACTCAATACCCTGATACCATGGAACATGACCATCTGCATCATTGTGCATAATTAAAACGGGGGTATTAATCTTATCGATATTAAAGATTGGTGAGTTTTCCAAATATCTGATGGGATATTCCCACGGTGTCCCTCCTATCCTACTCTGTGTATGTTCATATTGAAATTGTCTGCTTAAGCCGGTCCACCATCGGATTCCTCCATAAGCACTTATCATATTCGGAACCGGAGCTCCAGCTTCAGCCGCTTTAAAGATATCCGTTTTAGTTAACAGATAAGCTATTTGATATCCTCCCCAGCTATGACCCTGTACACCAATGTTGTCCTTATCAACAAATCCTTTTTCTATCAAGGATGTGATTCCGGGAATTACGCAGTTATAGGCACTTTCGCCGGGATAACCAATGCGATAGTGTATATCGGGATTAAAAATTAGATAGCCCCGGCTAGCATAAAAGCTATAATTAATTGTAGAACGCCCGGGGATTGGAGCTCTGTGATAATTTAACCTGTCGGTACTTTTTTCGTAAAAATTTACAATCATTGGATATTTCTTTGAGGGATCAAAGTTTTCCGGTTTTACTAACATCCCTGTTAATTTGGCGCCATCCAATGAGGTCCACTTAGCCAATTCTATTGTACCCCAATTATAATTTTTTTGTTGGGGATTGGCGTCGGACATAAGCTTTACGTTTTTAAAGCTGAGATCAGAATAACGAATATCAGGAAACTCTATAAAAGATTCCCTTGTGTAGATTAGGGCATCAGCTAATTCTGCTTTTATTGGATTTCTATAACGAAAAGATCCTTTTAGTAAAGGATTTAAGGTTTTATCTTTTGGGTTATATTCGGTAAACCCGCCGCTCTTATCAGTTTCATTAAAAGTAGTAAACAACCATTTTTTATTAGTATCCATAAACCTCACTTCTTTGTCGAGAGATACATATCGATAGCTGGTAACAATTTCTCTGCCATCCGTTAAACGATCAGCTAAGCCAGAGTTAGGATCAAATTTCCATATATCAAAGCGATCATAGAGAAGTAAAGCTTGGTCATTTTCAGTCCAACCAGCAGAACCATATGGTTCCGGGGGACTAGGTGAATCATGCAGTTCATCATAAAAAACTTTACTCTTGGTCAAATCCAAATAAGAATCTCTTTCAATATCATATACAAACCAGCTTTCATCCAAAGTATTATAACCATAAACAAATTTACCTCCCGGACTTAAGTTTACTTTTCCCGAAACTTTGGTAAGTATTTCTTTTGACTTACCTGTTAAGGTATTTATAATAGTATAATCCCGTGCCTTTCTTCCAGTCCATTGCCGTTCCAGATCATAGGGTTCTGATCTGTTTATCAAAGCAAACTTTGCATTTCCTTCATCTCCTAGTTCGACTTCTGGAAATGATTCTGAACCCAGTTGTACAATCCTGAGATCTTCTTTTAGGTGAACTACTGATGTGAATGACTGGATGGTATCCTTTTTAAGTTGTAATTCTTGCTCGGTATATAGCCTGGGTTCATTATAGGTCCATACTTCAACATTTACAATTTCGTCTTCTGTAAGCAATGTATCCTTGATAATTTGAGGTTTTGTCAAGCCAAAGAATAATTTCGATTCATCTTTTGAAAATATCAGCTCTGTGTTAGAAGATGGATGGTAAGCACTAGGGGTCACAGAGGCATCGGCTACTTTTTGGGCCATATCCAGTCCTTTTTGCCATAGATAAAGTTCAGTTGGTCTTACTTGAGCTTTTGTAGTATCGCTGTCAGCAACAAAACCCAGATTATCACCAGATTCGCTAAAACTTAACTGATAATATTTCGCTTTTTTAGCAGAATGAACTTGTGTCAGACTGGCTTTTTCAAAATCCAGTATATAAACCCTGGAACTATCTTTTTTATTTTTTCCTGAAGAGGCAAAAGCTAATTGCCTGACCTCTTTGGCAAAGACATAATCTGTAACAAACTTAAAGGTATCCTTTTGTCCTGTTAGGATATCCTGTACCAGTAAGTGATAGCCATTCTTTTTTCCAACCTTTTTCTTTTTATCGTTAACTTCCTTGTTCTTTTCTTCTATAGTGTCCTTTTCTTTCTTTATTTCCTCTAATTGATAAGCTAAATAACCAGACCATTTTTCAGGTATCTTATACGATTTTACATTACCGATTTTTATGTGCGAATTGTTTTTTAAATCAAATATTCCCAGACTGTCTTTCGGCAAATCTTTCTTTTTGATTTTGCGTTTTTTCATTACCAGTACACTATCCCTCCAGGCATTAATGGTAAAAACAGCATAGTTAGAATCATAGGTAAACCGGCCTTTTGAACCCCGGTCATATTTAAATACAATATTTGCTTTACTATCTTTTATTTTCAAATACTGATCCGCTTCTCCCTTTTCAAGAGAATACATTATAAAATTACCATTCGGGGAAATAGATTTGTTTTTTATAGAATTCCAGATTTCAAAATCTGAATGGTCCAAAACCTTCTTTTGTGCAATAATTACTATACATGAGAACATAAATAGAGTTGTGAAAATTGCTTTCATTATCTGGTTTAATTTTGAAGCCTAAATATACTAGGAAAATTCTTTTATAAATTCGTTGATCAAGTTTTCCGGCATTTGTACTTAAATGTTTCAAAACTGTTTTTAAAATGTGAGACAATTATATTATTACATCCGAAAACTATCCGATTGGACTAAAAAGATAAACAGAACTCTTTGAAGTAGTATTGTTTTAATATCTTTAATACTCCGAATTAATGAGGTTCATTATTTAAATGTGGAGCCAAATGTGATTTAATAGCAATTAAAAATGAAAGCGACTCTAACAGCAGCAGGTACATTAGAATCTTATTTTCAACCATTTAGAAAGCAGGTTGTTGGCATAGATCAAAGTTTTGAATCCCCTTTTGGGATCAAAAAAATCATTTATGCAGATTGGATTGCCAGCGGAAGGTTATACCGCCCCATTGAAGAAAAGTTACTTAATCAAATTGGCCCATTTGTAGCCAATACCCATACGGAAACCTCTGTTACCGGGTCAGCCATGACTTTGGCTTATAAAGAAGCCCGTACCATAATTAAAGAGCATGTAAACGCTTCAGAAGAAGATGTCTTAATAACCGTTGGGACAGGAATGACGGGAGCCATAAATAAATTTCAAAGAATATTAGGATTAAAGGTTACAGAAAATCTTAAAGAACATACAAAGGTACCTGAAGCAATTAAACCGATAGTTTTTATTTCTCACATGGAGCATCATTCCAATCAAACTTCATGGTTAGAAACTATAGCGAAAGTAGAAGTAATCCCTTGTAATTTAGAAGGTCTTATTTGTTTAGATAGTTTTCAGGAACTTCTTTTAAAATATGAGCGGCATCCAATAAAAATTGCCTCTGTTACTGCCTGCTCTAATGTAACCGGTATTATTACGGATTACTCTGCAGTTGCTAAACTTATTCATAGTTATAATGGGTTATGTTTTGTTGACTTCGCCTGCTCTGCGCCCTATGTGCCAATTGATATGCACCCAAAAGACAAAGATGCCTATTTGGATGCTATTTTCTTTTCTCCACACAAATTTCTAGGCGGGCCTGGAGCTACGGGGGTTCTAATTTTTAATAAAAAATTGTATAAAAATCTGATTCCAGATAATCCCGGAGGGGGAACAGTAGCCTACACAAACCCTTGGGGAGACCATGATTATATAGATGATATTGAAACGAGAGAGGATGGAGGTACACCTGGTTTTCTTCAAACTATAAAGACTGCATTGGCTATACGCTTAAAAGAGCAAATGGGAACAGAAAATATAATGACGAGGGAACATCAGATCGTTGACAAAATATTTGAAAAATTATCAAATATTCAGAATATACATATACTTGCCCAAAGACATAGAAACAGATTAGGGATATTCTCTTTTTTTGTAGATGATGCCCATTATAATTTGGTCGTTAAATTGCTCAATGACAGATATGGAATACAAACCCGTGGTGGGTGTTCCTGTGCCGGTACATATGGACATTATTTATTAAATGTTGACCTATCTACTTCAAAAGCCATTGAACAAAAAATTCTGGAAGGTTGCCTCATTGAGCGACCAGGTTGGGTACGTATGTCTGTTCACCCAATAATGACCGATAAGGAAATAGATTTTATTTGTGAGGCTATTAGTCAAGTTGGATTGCATCACGGAGAATGGAGCAAAGATTATGAGTATAATAGCCTGAAAAATGAATTTGTATATAAAGACAAAGAACCTGCAGAAAAGAATATTACAGCTGAATGGTTTAATATTAAGTAAAACTGAGCAGGATTCTAATTTAAATCAAAATCCCACTCAGTTCCAGAACTAAGTCAGACTTAGCAGATGTTTGGGTTGATCCTTGTTTAGACTATGTTAAACCAATTCTTCTTCTTCTTTCTTTTTTATGGTTTCCATATACTTGTTAATCAAATCCGGTACTTTTTCAAAAGCGGCGGCCAATCCATGAGCTTTTCCTGCTTCAATGAAGGAAATTTCATTTTCTTTGGTTACCAAAAAACCTAATGGTTCAATTCCTACTCCGGCCCCGGCACCCATGCCCTGACCTTTTTTGGCTTTTGCTTCCATACCTTCTCCGCTACCAGATCCAAATCCCATGCCTACCTTAATAACTGGTACACATTTAAATTCTCCTAATTGAAATTGCTCGCCAACAACAGTTTCAGTTTTTGCTTCTGTTTTGATAAAATCTGTGATTTTACCCAAAAATTCTTCAAAATGTAATTCCATAATAAATTTTTAATAGTTAATAAATGATTTTATAATGTTTATAGGCCTGCTTTGCAGGTGTAATACCACATTCACTCTGCCTTCAAAATTTACTTGAAAAATGCCTATATGGTGATTCAAAAAAGTAAATGCAGGATATAATTTTGCGTTTTGTATGCAATTCCCCGTATCTAGATCTAATATCAATTTCTTTACTTTAAATGATTTTATTACTTGCAGCGCTCTTTTAAAATTTGACTTATAATTTCGCTTCTTCCCGGATTTTGTCTCAATCTTTTTCTTTTGCCCCTTTTTCTTTTTTCTTAAAGGATAAAAATAAAACCTGGTAAATAGTGTATTTAGCTTTATTCGTAAGAATTCTTTTTCATGACCTTCCAAAGCGACTTTAGCCAAACCCAAAATTCGAACAAAGTATTGATTTTTGTCAATGTTTATAACAATATCCAGAGGAACAAATAAAAGATACAGCATAAACAAAAATATAAGTATACCGAAAACAGCCCAGAGCATGGTTTAATGTTTGTACAAAATAAATACAAAGAGAATTTTTTAGCAATGACCTGAATCATGGTCCGATAATTATTGCAAAAACTTGTGATAGTTTAATCTCAGTAGGCATTTGTGGTAAGTAAAATATTAGTACTCAACTCGCTTATAATGGGTTAAGAATTTTCCTGGAAGATTACATTGTCGTGTTAAAATTTCTAAATATTAATTTATTAGGTAGTCTTATAATAACCATCCTCAGTTAAAAGTTTCTTAACATTGTACCAAAATACTTTCAATGCAAAATTTGGTTTTTTTAAACTATTTGAAAGCAATAATAGAGATTCCTTTATTTCTTGTTCTTCGCTAGTCAGGTTAGTATATTTGGGATTGTGATAATAGGCCATTGCCCAATCCTTGAAAATCCGGAAATTTGATTGATCCTCTGATAGTATTGAAAGGTGATCATTGCGATCGTCCAATCTAATTTTATTAAGTAAAGTCATCACAATCTCCTTCTCCCCTTCAAGAATTTGCAGGAAATACCCATTATTATATATCAAACACCCCGTTATATTATTAGCAGTATTAAATTGTTTTGCCTCTGCAATAATGTTTTCAATATCTTTTACCGAAATCCCACGACTTGCAACTGAGCTGTATGTTAACTGAAAAACCATATTGGAGAAATGTGTTCGTAGCTGAAGGTACTTAAAAAATGAATTTTGGAATAGAATAAATTAGTAAAATGGTGCTGCAATGATCTACTTGTAGTCGCTTTCTTATTATGCTTGTAGTATATAGAAGTGCTCTATTTTATTTTATCCCAATTCGTTAGTTAATTTTTATAGTGATGTATATTCGGAATCATGGGCAAAATAATCTTAGTGCTTTCATTAAATTATCTAATATAACTTCCGGCATTTACATCTATTGTGGAACCTGTTGCGTGGTCCATCTGCCCACTACAGATTAGCACCACCAGTGGGGCTATATCTTCAGGAGTGGTTAATTCTTTTAAGGCCATTTCATTCAATATCTTTTCTTCACCGATTTTATTTATAACATCTTCTGCCATTTCTGTTCGAGTGAATCCGGGGGCGATAACAAAGGATTTAATTTTGTATTTACCAAAAGATCGGGCTACTGTTCGCGCAAGGGATGTGAGTCCACCTTTAGAGGCAGCATATGCCAGATATTCCTCAGTTTCGCCACGAAAGGCAGCCCTGCTGCCAATGTAAACGAATCGTCCCTCGCCTTGATTTTTAAAATGTTCTATCCCCAATTTGGTTATTAGTCCAACCGATTCAAGATTAATTGCCATTGTTTTTCGCCAGATATTAAGCCATTTTTCGGTGGGCTCGTCTATAGGATGTGGCAAGAATACGCCAGCGTTCAGAATAATAGTATCTAATTTCCCAAAATGATTAATTGTATTCTTAAAAAGCTGCTGTACCTGTTCCATATGGGCAAGGTCTGCCTGAAAAGATTTGGAATGAGCATATTTAGTATTTATTTTATTGGCCTCAGCTCTGCTTTTATTGAAATGGATTCCTACATGAGCATTTGCTTTAAGTAAATGAATAGCAATAGACTTCCCTATACCTTTGGAAGCTCCCGTAACCAAAATGTTTTGCCCTTTTAGATTCATAGGATTTTATGAGATTTACAGGTGAAAGTATTGAGAATCTAATAGAATTCCAATTTTTCCATGCTGCCTTCGCGATCCATAATCTTTACTAATGTTGCAGGTTAGGTCCATATCTATTTAGCGTAGCAAAGTTGGCCTTAGGATACCTTCTTTAACATACATGGGTTAAGTTATTTTGCAGTTAGAAGTTCAAAGAATGATTATTCAGGATATTAAATGAAATTTTGGCTGTAATTTTGCATAAATGTCCAAGTGTTATGAATAACAATATCGCTCACCTCTTATATGACTATTTGATAGAACTGGGGATGTCCGAATCATTATCGAGATATATAAATCTCGTTGGATTATTCCTGGCGATGTTAATTGTCGTAGGTCTTCTTGACTACATTATTAGAAGGGTAATACGCAAATTCTCCGTCTTAATAGCCCGAAAAACGAAAACCAATTTAGACGACATCGCCATAACTAATAAAGTTCCAAGACTTTTAGCGCATATCTTCCCTCTACTCCTGGCTATGGAGTTGATCCCTGTAGTTTTTACAGACTTTGCGTATTTGAGTAATATGGCTTTGAAGTTTGGAAATATATTAGGTATTATTCTAATATTGAACATTGCAAAAAGTATTTTAAGAAGTTTACGGGATTACTTGAAAAAACTACCTAGTTTTAGTGATAAGCCCATTGATAGCTACATACAAGTCTTTATGATTATTGGCTGGATACTAGCCATAATGACAATTTTTGCCATTATTACCGAAACTTCAATTTGGAAGTTTTTCACCGCACTGGGAGCTGCCTCAGCGGTTTTACTATTATTATTCAAAGATTCTATACTCGGCCTGGTTGCAAGTATTCAGGTGAGTATGAATGATATGGTCAGGATTGGGGATTGGATAACCTTTGAAAAATACGGCGCCGATGGCGACCTTATAGAAATTAACCTTGCAACAGTCAAAATTCAGAATTTTGATAAGACAATTACCACAATACCCACTTATGCTTTAATTACAGATTCTTTTAAAAATTGGAGAGGGATGCAAGAATCAGGTGGTCGACGAATCAAACGAGCATTGATTATTAAGCAGAAGAATATAAAATTTTTAACAGATGAAGAAATTGATAAGCTAAAAGAGATTCAACTAATAGCCAATTATTTGGATTCAAGGAATAATAAAATAGCAACTTATAACCTGGAAAATGATATTGATAAAACACTGCTTCTGAATGGCAAAAATTTAACCAATATTGGTGTTTTCCGGAAATATATTGAGTCTTATCTTAGCAGTCACAGCGCTTTAAATATGAATATGACAATGATGACCAGGCAGCTCGCACCAACTCCACAAGGGATTCCTATAGAGATATATGTTTTTAGTAGTGACAAACGATGGCAAAACTATGAATATATAATGTCTGATATTTTTGATCATTTGTTGGCAGCGGTTTCTTATTTTGATCTCGAAGTATACGAATTACCCACTTCGCTCCAAAAGAATGGCGGGTAGCAATACGCTACATTTTATATGTTTTACGTATTAGATAGGGATAACTTAATATTAATAAGCCCAAATCTATAGATGCAATACCAAGCGCACAGGAATATTTGTCTATCTTGTATACCCAAAAAAATTGCTGTGTATAAAAATGCATTATTCCTGGGCTTTATGTTTACAATGGTATGCGGTAATACTCAGGATAAAAAAATTGAAATAATCGCGGAGGATATTCCTAATCGGATCGCATTTTACGCCATTAATATAAATGAACAAGACCTTGATGTAATGTTTACATTATCCGGGACTAATTTTAGACAAAGTAGTGCAAGGCCCCGATTTATCAGGGTTCCAGCTACTTCTAAAGTACATATGAAAACTATAGTCCTGATAAGAGGCAAGCAACCTTCATACAGTTATGAGTTAAAAGTCAACGATAGTCTTTCAACCAGAGCGTTACTTAAGGAATCTGAACAAATAAAGATTAAACCTCCAAAACAAATAACGGTTTATGTTCCTAATAGATGTGAGCAATGTGATAGTCTGGTAATACCATTAAGTGAAAGTAAGTACCGGTTTAACCTTATCAAGCTCGATGAAAAACCAGAACTACAGGAGCAACTGCAAGTCGCATTTGGGACAGAAACACCCATAGATTCACTTAATTCTCCAATCGTAAATCTCGCAGGAAAGCTCTATACAAATTTGATTACCTATGAGTTGTTAATGGAACAACTTATTATAGAGTGAAATTTGATTCTGATTACAGATTCAAAATTAATTTGGTAGACCCAAAAAATATGAAATATTAAATTTCTGGTCTGCCCTTAAGTCGTTTTTCCAACTTTTTCTTTAGAACAGTTAAACGCTTCATTAGCTCCATTAATGCTGAGTCTTGCGACTGCTTATAAAGCTCATTTATTTCCAATATAAGTGCTTTTACTTCTCTTGAAGCAACAATGCGGTCATTTGTTGTAAGCTTATTCCACTTACGTTCTTCAAACAAACGCGCTTTGTCAATTATGTCCATAGTATATTTAATTCAAATTTATTAGAAGGAAAATTTCCTTATTCCTTACACTATAAATAGCCTTAACGCTTATTGTATTTTAATCAATCTTTAAAGCGAAACAGGATAGCAATATTTGCACTTCTAAAAGGCAAGATATTATATTATTATTACTGCCAAGCTATTTTTCAACACTAAATTTAAAAATTCTATTATATTGTCTAATACCTTTAACATATGTTTAAACATATTTTATGGATTTCTGAATGAATACTTTAGTTTTTTGTAAAATATTCGAGAAAACTATCAAAAATAGTCTTTTAAGAAGTTTCGCCCATTAATAGACATTATTCTTGCTATTATTTCATCCGCGGCTATTATATTCTCTATGTTTAACAATTTATGGTTTAACATATAATTATATGCATGACGCTCCAGAAAATCTGCCAGATAGGGTAATTCCTCAGCGGTCCAGAAACTGTTAAGTGAATCTATTATGCCGTCAAAATCGGAACCAATTACCATACAATCCCAGGCAAATAGACCTTCAGCATCTAATACCTCTGCAATATGCTGTATTTGATTCCATAATAATTCTGAACGATAATGCATTATTTTGCTCCTTTTTAAGGAGTTCTTGGTCTTCTTCAGGGTTTTTTTATTAACAATTCTACGTTCATCCAATTGCAGTCCGATAATACCTCTACTCTTAGCAATTCTTACAATTTCTTCATCGAAAAAGTTTAAGGAAACAGGATTTAGTTTGTTCGCAGTTTTGGGATGAGATACAACCGGATCGTCAAAAGATTTAAGACCGTTACAGGCCGCATGACTCGCAATAACGGGAATATTTTTAAATTTAGGGTTTCCTGAATCCAACATTTGATAGTATTCTCTTCTCGCCTGAATACTCATATGTTTAATATCAGGTAAAATTCGTTTGTTATTGGTATCATCAACAAGACGTTCCAATACCTTCCTGCCCATTGTTGTAAATCCACTGTTGAGGCCTTCTGACTGGTCCGCAAATTTTAAAATAATCCCCGATAAACTCTCCGCATGGCCACATAATTGATTCCAAAAGTGATGTGCGATAGTCACGAAAAATGGTGAAAAATCCCAGTTTTTAATTTTTTCCAGATTTTCTAATATTTCTTCACTACTAAATGGCTGCTTTAGACCTGTATTGAGCACATGCAAGCCTTCAATACTCAAGACGACACAAATAGTATGGACTTTTCCTCCAGAGGCATTCTCGTTCTTTATATTCTCAATTTCCGTATAATTTCTTACTAGCTTGTAACGAAACTTCCCTTCGGGAAGTTGTATTATTTTATTATCTAATTGCTTGTAAAAGTTATATTGAGCCTCTACATCCTTAAAATAATCGCTTATCCCCTGTAAATAATCAATTCGCTTGTCCCCTACTCCTAAGGCAAAATTAGCGGCAAGGTCCAGCAGTAATTCATTATTCATTTTGTTTCGCACGAACCATTTTTCCAATGGATATAGCGATACACAAACAATCCCTACGCCTCCCTTGACGAGGCTTGCAAAGTTGGCCTGTGAAAATTTGGTAAGCCCGGTTGCGTAGTTTAATAATTTATCGAAGATTGAAGGAGGATCATAATGCCAAATACTTCGTTTACTATTTCTATGGCTAATATGGATTCCAGTAGGAGAATAATTGAAGCTTTTTCCAAATGGCTTTAAGGAAGGATGACAATGAAAATCAATATACTCATCATTAAAATGCATTTGTGCCTTAAATTATATTTCAATAAAAAATACTTACAGAAAATTACTACAATTTATTATATTGGAAAACAGAAATGTATCATTAGCGAGATATCATGTATGGTCGGCAGATATTTGTCCATCCCTTCATAAGTAAGTATTTATGCACCTTTAGCTAGAGTTGAAATTCTACGAAAAAACCATACCGCTTGAAATATTACGATATGGCTTTCTTTAAAACTTATGTTTTACCTAACTTTTAACCAGGTTAGCCTGAATACTATTTGGAACTGCCTTAAAAGCAGAAAAGGCTGAATTGAACGTTGCCTTTCCTTGAGTAAGTGACCGCAAATTCGTTGAATAGCCATAAAGCTCTGACTGTGGCACTGCACACTTTAGAATTTGATAGTGATCAATACTATCTATTCCTTGTATGATAGACCTTCTTGATTGTAAATCAGTCATAACACTTCCTACCATTTCTTCAGGAACCTTAACAGTTAATTCCTGTATTGGTTCTAACAGCTTGGGCTTGGCATTTAGAAAAGCTTCCCTAAAAGCATGGGCTCCGGCAATCTTAAAGGCAATATCGTTGGAGTCTACAGAATGCATTTTTCCATCGTACACCATTACGCGAACATCACGAATATAAGAGCCCGTAAGCGGTCCTGATTCCATAACCTCCAAAATGCCTTTTCTAATAGATGGCAAATAGCGGATATCTATAACTCCTCCTACAATACAGTTATAGAACACCAATTTCCCGCCCCAGACAAGGTCAACTTCTTCCTTCCCTCTGATATTAAAACCTTCCGGGTCAGGCATTCCCTCGTGCCAAGGTTCTATTTTTAAATGTACCTGTGCAAACTGACCTGCACCTCCGGATTGTTTTTTATGTCTGTAATTAGCGTTTGATGACCGTTGAATAGTTTCTCTATAGGCAATTTTAGGCGGTTCGAAGTTTGTTTCAACACCATAAATATTAGTCAATATCCATTTAATAGTTGCCAAATGTAATTCTCCCTGGCAACCCAGAATTAGTTGCTTAAGTTCATTGGAAAACTTAATTACTACGGTTGGATCCTGATTGTGAATCTTCTTTAAAGCATCACTAAGTTTCTCCTCCTCATTCTTTTGGACCGCAGATACAGACTTACGTGTTCTGGGTTCCGGGTATTGTATGGGTTTAATAGTAATTGACTTCCCTGCTACATGTAGCGTGTCATTAGTTTCTGTACTTTTAAGTTTTAATGTGGCTCCAATATCACCCACTTCCAATTTTGATACTGATTCTCGCTTTTTACCATCCATAATATATAGATGGTTCAGTATTTCAGTTTCACCAGTCCTGGAATTAACCAATTTATCATTTGCCTTAACTTCACCTGATTTCACTTTAAAAAAGGAGATCTGACCCAAACTGGGTTGATAAACCGTCTTAAAAACAAACAAAGCTGTTGGTGCTTCTTTTTTTCGAACCAGAACATCTCCTTCAACGGTTTGTTCTGGTTTTAAATCTGCTGCAGCTGGAGCTACATTATCTATAAAGCCCATGAGTCTGCCGGTACCCATATCATTTAATGCAGAAACACAGAAAACGGGAAACAGCTCATGATTAAGCATTCCTGCTTTAATGCCGACCCGCATTTCATCTTCGTTTAGAGTTCCTTTCTCAAAAAACAACTCCATTAATTCTTCATCATTCTCCGCAGCTTTTTCAACAAGTTCATTGTGCAATTCATCTGCACGTTCCTTTTGATCTTCAGGAATAGGTAATTTTTCCGGCTTGCCTCCTTCAGGTGAAAATTTATAACATTTCATCTTAAGAACATCAATGATACATTGAGCGCCATCAACGATTAATGGATATTGAATAATTACTGCATTGTTACCAACAAGTGCCTTTATGCCCTTAAAAGAGTTCTCGAAATTACAGTTAATATGGTCTATTTGATTTACCACAAAAAGCGTAGGTTTCGAGTAGTTATTGACATAATTCCAAATGATTTCAGTTCCAATTTCTACTCCATGTTGTGCATTTAAAACTGTAACAATCGTATCCGCTACGCGAATTGACGAAATAATTTCACCCACAAAATCATCAAGCCCGGGGGTATCAATTATATTTATTTTGTAATTACGCCATTCTGTATGCAAAGGTGTGGCATAAACCGATGTTCCTCTTTCATGTTCAATTTCATGATAATCGGAGACAGTATTCTGCGATTCTACAGTTCCTCTCCTATTAATAAGACCGGCCTCGAAGAGCATGGTTTCCGCAAGAGTAGTTTTGCCACTATTATGGGCCCCTACGAATACTACATTTTTAATGTGTTTGTCATCATATATTTTCATATGTCCTTGTTTTTGGTAATAAAATCATAAATCTATTATGGATATAAAATATAGCATATGACTTTTGTTAGGTTTTGGTGCAACAGGTTTCTACAATATAAGTTTTAATTGTTTTTTATCCCTAATTTTTTTGTCTTTTTTCCAATAATCTTCTTAAGAATCAAATTAATTGATAAATAACCTTAAAATTAGCCTATTTATGTAAAGACTTGTATATCAAATTTATAGATATGTTTTTATATTAATTATGAGGGTGTAAATTGTTAAAAAATGTATAAAACGGTACTATTTTATGCATAGTACTGTAACAATTAATATTAATTGTCGTCTATTAGTTGTAAGTCATTAAGATTTGCAGTTTATAAAAAAGTAAAAACATACAATATCAATTTAAAAACAAAAACGATGAGAAATTTTAGCAATCAGACACCAACAGAATCAAGAAGGTATTCATTCTTTTCAAATTTTAAAAACAGCAAGAGAGTACGCTGGTCAGAGGCAAGAAACTATACCAATTAATATTAATATCAAAAAACGAAATAATCATGAGACATTTTATCCAACAAACACCAACAGAATCAAGAAGGTATTCATTCTTTTCAAATTTTAAAAACAGTAAAAGAGTACGCTGGTCAGAAGCAAGACACTATACCAATTAATGGTAATAGTTTAAAAAACATAAAATAAATAAAAACATTAAATAATAAAAAAATGAGAAATTTATTGCAACATTCACCAACAGATTCCGGAAGGTTTACATACTTTTCAAACTTTAAGGATAGTAAAAGAGTACGTTGGACAGAAAGCAGAAATTATGTACTATAAGAGTAAGCGAAGAACCGGCCGGTTAAAGCCGGCAGAGATCTAAGTAAGGAGGTAATTGAAATTAACCTCCTTTTTTTATGCATTGTTTTTAACTTAATTATTTGTTCTTGTCAGTGGAACAAATCTTACTGCCATGACTTCCCTGGTTTTAATCTTACCAGCTTTTTTTGTGATTAGAAGCAATTGTCGGACTCCTCTGTGCGGACCAACGGGAATGATCATCCTCCCTCCTTCTTTTAACTGTTTTATAAGAGGTCCAGGTACTTCCTCGGCTCCGGCAGTGACTATTATTGCGTCAAAGGGTCCTTTCTCCGGCCAACCGAGGTATCCATCGCCTGTTTTCACTTCAATATTGGAATACCCTAATACTGAAAGTTTATTTTTTGCCGTAAAAGCCAATGCTTCAACAATTTCTATGGTATACACAGTGTCTACGATTTGGCCTAATATGGCTGCCTGGTATCCGGATCCCGTTCCTACTTCTAAAACCCGGTCGTGATTTTTTAATTTTAAGGCCTGAGTCATGTAAGCAACTATATAGGGTTGAGATATAGTTTGCTTCATTCCTATTGGTAACGGATTGTCTGCATAAGCATAGGGCTGCATGTCTGGTGGTACAAATTCATGCCTGGGAACATGCCGCATTGCTTTTAGAGTGGCCGGATCGCTTATATCTCTTGCCAACAACTGCTCCTTTATCATATTCTCCCTCAATTGTTTATAGTCTATCTGACTATGCGCGAATACCGTAAGCAAGGAAATTATTCCCACTAAGGTTGATTTAAATCGAGATCCATTTTTAAATAATGTTGTCATTGGGGTCTGTTTTGTAATATTAAGCCCCTCGATTAGTAGGGACATTAATTACTGATTTCCGCTTTTAATGGTCTTAAATTTCCAGAATAGTTTATAGAATTTCTGGCACTGCTGATTACATTTACATTGGTTTGACCACTATAACCTACAGTAAGGGTGATATCGTGGTGTTCCGTTCCGCTGCGCACACTAAATTTTATTTTTGATCGTCTTTTCTTATCAATATGTTCGACATTATATTTCTCGGGAATTCCCTTGTAGGTTATACCCGGATTACTATTATATCCACCAGCGCCTCTTGCTCGCCCAAAGTAGGGTAAATCTATATCAACCTCTCCATCTTTTACAATGAAACGATTGGTATTTGTAGCTAGTGATATCCCTCCAGTTACCCTATCTGCATCAAACAAATAGTTACCCGAATCGATAAGACTTTTGGTAGCTTTATAGGCCACATTTTTATGCTCATCTTTTTTTTGTTGCTTTTCTTTTTTGGTCTGTGCCATCAAACTACCAGAGACCATTATCAACATCATAATCTTTAATAAGCTATTTTTCATGGTAAACTATTTATTTTATCAAGTCCTATGTCTGTTTCCAACAAGGTATTAAAATAATTATGATTGTGGAAGAAAACCTACCATCACCCATATTTTTTTGTCATGATTTTCTTCCCAATAACCAAGGTCTTTATCTATCATGATTACTTCAAAACCAGCCTCTTTCAATTCATTTTCAACAAATTTTGGCGCAAGGGTATGCGCCTTGGATTGTTCCTGTCGTGATTTTCCAATCATTTCACGCTTAAGTTTTTCAAGCAATAGGATCCGACCATTTGGTTTTAGAGCCTTTTTGACATGTTGCAGGATTTCCCTGTAGTCCTTCATTTCATGATAAGCATCTATAATTAATACCACATCTATGCTATTTTCCGGTAATTTTGGATCGTCATAATCTCCTAAAATAGTTTGAATGTTTCTGATACCTCTTTCTGAGGCAATTTCATTTAATGAATTTAAACGATCCTCCCTTACGTCTACCGAATACACTTTTCCCTTCTCACCAATATAAGTTGCAAGATGTAAACTCATATAACCCTGATGACAGCCTATATCTGCTACATCATCACCAAGGTGAATATCCGCCATTTCGAATATTTGTGCGACTTTCATCCATTTATCACGAGCCTTCCAATCACTTTCTGAATATTGGCCATACATTGCAGGTATGATCAGCAAAAACAAAAGAAAGCCTGTGTTAATTGCTCTGGAATACATCTTTAAAAGATACAATATTCAAAGATAAAAAGCACTTGAAACTATCTTAAATTCTATATGCAATATCATTTTACTATTGGCAATCTGATTTGAGAAGGATATTGTTTGGAATGATGCACGGTATTAGTAGCAATAACAGATTCCTTTTCATCATAATTCGTTCCACCTGTATTTAAATTTCTGGCGAATCTCGGAAAATTACTGCTCGAAACTTCAATTCGAATGCTGTGTCCTTGCTCAAAGAAATTACTTGTCGCCAATGGTGTCAAGTTTATTTCATACACCTTGTCTTTTTCCATAAATACTTCCTTATCATAACCTTCTCTGTAACGAACGCGTTGTATGGTTTCATCAAGATTAAATGCCCGTCCATCTGGGTATACATCAATTAGTTTTATCGTGAAATCGGTGTCTTTTGCATCAGATGAAATATATAGCGTACTTTCAATAAATCCAGTAACTTCCATACCTTCTTCCAATGGTTCTGTGGTGTAAACTAGAATATCTTTTCTTGTCTCCATGGCTTGTTGATCGTAGGCTCCTCCTTTTACCGCATTCCCTGTACAACAAACATTCCCTCCATAAGAGTTCACAGGATTCATAGGATCGTATTTAAAAACATCGGGTGCATTTTCACTATTAGGTTCTTTTATGCTAAGACTTCCATCGCCATATAAACTATTTGCTTTACCTCCACTGGTCAAATAAAAGGTCTTCAATTTTGAACTTTCCGGAGGCCAGGTTTCCGCGGACTGCCAAACATTACTTCCCATAGTGTAATATTGAACTCTTGGCGTACTGTCCTTAAAATTATTATTTTCTCCTTTTAGCCAAAGATCAAACCAGGAATATATTTGCTCGCTATAATTGAGTCTTGCATCCCCCAGATTTCGTTCGCCTACTATTGTATTCTCGGTAGCCCTGGTATACCTACAGTGTAAAGTTGGTGCGATCACCAAATACTGATTATCCCTGACAAATTCTTCCTTGCTTTTGTTTCTGACATGATTATATAATGCGAGATTGGGGCTTATAGACACGTCATACCAAGAGGCAAACCAAAAGCTTGGCACCCTTATTTCCATATCGTCGTGGTAGAGCCCACCTTTATACCAATCTTCATGATTGGGATTACGCCTCACCATTTTGTCAAAAACCTCTCGTTTCCCCTGAACATTCTGTATAATATCTTGAATAGGTAAATGAGCTAAAGCTTCGGACATATCTACCGGAGGATTTTCTGGTGCCAAATCATAGAATCTGGAAATTCGGATAAGATCTTCCTGACTGGCTCCTTGAGGGACTCGGGGTTTATACTTGTCGTGCTCTACGCTATATAACCAGGCAAAAAATAGCAATTGCTCCGCACCACCTCTGTACCAATTACCCTGTTCATAATAGTTCCCGACTCTTCCTACTCCTGCTCCAAAACTTTGAGGTACCATAGCCGCATGAGCAGGATGATCTAAAGCTGCAACAGCCATCTGCCATTCTGCAGTGGATGAGCATCCAAGCGTTCCAATCTTGCCATTAGACCAAGATTGATCCTTCATCCAGCTAAAAGCGTCATAACCATCAGTTAATGGAAGACCTAATATATCCCATTCACCTTCTGAATAATATCTTCCACGCTCATTTTGTACTACATAAGCATAACCTTTTTGTACAACTTCGTAAGCTTTTTGAGCTGTTCTGGTCTTTTGCTCACCATCGCCCCAGGAATTAAAATTATACGGTGTTCTTGAGAATATGATAGGTACTTTTTTATCAGTTTTGGGTCTGTAAATATCTGTTGCTAATCGTATTCCATCGCGCATTGGCATCATTACTTTCTGATCAATTATTGCAATTTCTTTGAGTTTTTCAAATATATCATCCTGTGCGTAGGTCTGAAACACGCCAAAAGAAAAGTTGATTATAAATATTAGAAAAGTGCCTAAAATGGTTCTCATTATGTTGGTTTTTTAAATAAATATTGAAGATCAAAAATAGGAAGATACATTATCTCTTTAACATGAAAAAACCAACCTGCGAATTACCCTGTGCAGTTTCTATTCTATACCAATAAGAGTCAGATGCCAGGGGTTTTCCGTTAAAATTACCATCCCAACCCTGATCCGGAAATAATTGCTTCAATAATTGACCATACCTATTAAAAATGTGTACTGTATTCACTTCAATTTCAGGAGTTGAGCTAACTATCCATTGGTCATTAAAACCGTCATTATTTGGAGTGAAAAACTTTGGTACAGGTAATTCCTCTGGTTTAATCTGAAATCCTGTTGTGGTAAATGTTTCCTCCTGGCAATTTTCCGCCAGATAATTTATGCTGTAAGGAATAATAGTAATAAAAATAGTGCTCGCCTCAGGAAGTGGCTGGTCAAAGCTGTAATTGGTCGTATTACCTAAATCAAGTGCATTCACCAAATCTGTTCCCCCTGAAGAAGTCCCTACTGAAAGAATATACCCCAGAATATTATTTACAGATTCCCATTCCAAATTAGAGTTCACACTTATGTTACTAGAACCATTTATTGGGTTTAATAAATTTGTGCATTCCGGAGGAACCGGCCCTTCCCCAGTTGTAAAAGAAATTGGTTGACAATTTGGAGCTGCTCCCAGATCATTATAGGGTGTAATACGAACAAAATACATCGTATTACCTTCAAAATCCGGGGGTTTATAATTAGTGCCGCTACCAACATCAAAGTTGTCAAGAATCTTAACGCCTCCTATGGACGATTTCTCAATGGTCATAAGGTAACCCGAGGCACTAAAATCTCTAATCCAGGTGATGTTTGCTGTAACCGAAACAAATTCTCCTCCGTCAACCGGATCTATTATTTCCGTACACATAGGCGGGTTATTTCCTCTGGTCCTAAAATTAACTTCGGAACAGGAAGGAGATTCTCCAGCACTATTATAAGGTATTATGGTAATATAAACTCGTTGGGAAAGTGGTAAATCTGCAGGAGGATCATAAGTAGTCACATTTCCTACATCTTCATTGCTTAAAATATCGCTCGCTCCCGTGCTTGTACCAATATTCAGGATATATCCTATGGCTTCTGACCTACCAGTCCAGCTTATATTTGTATCTGGTGGTACTCCATAAGAACCTGCAGCAGGAATGGATAAGGTAACACATCCGGGAATAGAACTGGCAAGTCCCGTTGTAAAGTTTTCCTCAACACAGTTTTGAGCATCGCCGTTATTGTTATTAGGAATTACTGTTATATAATAGACCGTACTAGGTAAAAGACTTGAGGTTGGTGTATAGGTTAGATTACTCCCCATGGATACGCCATTTAATATTTCTGTACCACCCGGACTGGTGCCAATAAAAAGGAAATATTGTGTGGCATTTGCTACAGCCAGCCATTGAATTTGGGTATTTACAGAAACCCCTGTTTCACCATTAGAAGGAGAAGTCAAACCCGTGCAAGCGGGAGGTGCCTGAGCTGATATACTGAATAGGAACCCGAAAAACACTAGAATCAATAGTATTTTAGGTGTCTTTTTTTTTATTTCTATTTTATATGGTACAATTTGATGATCCACCTTTAAAGATAGTAGAAATATTAAATATGATCCTTTATGACAGGTTGGTCTTAAAAAATTAGTAAAACTTTCAACCTTAAATTTTAACGTTTAAACTTTTCAAGGACTATTTAATAGGTCAAAGTAACTACATTAAAATTTTCGGTATTTTACAGCTCGCATCTTATTGGCGACCCTATTACCTTTAAATTTTTCCTTATCAGGATCCCAGTGAAGTGTTTCACCCAGGTCATAGGCAATATTTGCAATATTGCAAACACTAGCGGATCGATTCCCTGTTTCTACATTGCAGATAGGTTGGGTTCTATTTTTTATAGCATCCATCCAATCCTGATAATGATCTTTCTTTACTTTGTACAAACGTGTATCTGTATCTTTCAACTCCACATTCAGAATGTTTGCAGGATCTGTTTCAAGATAACTACGACTCACATCCATCTTACCTTCAGTACCAATAAATCGAACACCCCATCCACGATCAAAATCTTCATGGACGACTTCTATACCGTTTGCATAATACATCTTTAAACCACGTACGGCATTCTTATCAGTTGGTGGTACAAATTTCACAGGACCGGTCCTGTCCATTCCCAGAGCCCATTGTACAATATCAAACATATGTGCCCCCCAGTCGCATAATCCACCCCCTCCGGTCTCCTGATATAAGCGCCAATCCGGCCAAAAATCAACATCATTATTTGAAGGCGCAAGGCGGTGATTATAGCCCAGAAGAGGTGCCGGGCCACACCAATTATTCCAATTAACTTCCTCTGGCATAGGCTCTGATGTTAAATCGTAAGGCTTTGCGGGGTTACCCACATTTACCAAAATTTTCTGAATATCTCCTAAATAACCATTCCTTACCAGTTCGCAAGCTTTTCTAAAATTATCCCACGAGCGTTGCATACTTCCGGTCTGAACAATTTTGCCGGTCTTTTTAGCCCATTTTACCATCTCCGAACCCTCCTTTAGTGTATGAGTCAGAGGTTTTTCACAAAAAACATCTTTTCCTGCTTTCATGGCGTCAATAGATTGTAACGCATGCCAATGGTCAGGGGTCGCCACAACAACAGCATCTATTTCTGTTTGATCCAGAAGTTCTTTATATTCCAGATATGTATTAACGCCGTTATAATTTGACTGGCTACGATGTTCAGCATAAACCTTTTCAACATGATCCTTAAACCAGGCATTTTTAGTGGTCCAGACGTCACAGCTGGCTATAATTTGTGCATTTGTATTCTCAACAAATCGAGCGGCAAGTCCTCTACTCTGCTTGCCAAGACCAATAAACCCCAGATTAACCTTATCACTTGGAGCCACAAAACCTTTTCCTAACACATGGCGCGGTATTATTGAAATCGCCCCTAAAGTGAAGGCAGAATTTCTAATAAACTTTCTACGTGTGAGCTTTGATTTTTTGTTTTCCTTTTTGGCATTAGAACTTAGTTTTTTTCCTGTCATGACCGGTTCTTTTACTGTTAATGAATTAGGTGGATTTAACCATCAAATTACAAGAAAAATTTAAATATCTAATCATAAAACAACTATAATTACTGCTTTGTGAAGTATAAATTCGATTTTATTTTACGTTTTAATTTATTTGTTAAACCAGTAAGTTAGTTTTAGTGTGATTGACCAAATCCTGCCGTCAAATGGTGCCAAAAATTCATTGTTGGTGTAAACAAGGAACAAATCCGAAGCAGGTTTATAGCGCCATTGAAGCCTTGAGTTTAGATTAAAGTTTTTGGATTGTTCATTATATTGAAATAATGTGGCAAAAAATAGTTTATTGGTAAATGTAATATCTACTTCAGATCCTATTAACCAAAATTCTGTGGTATTCCATGGTTCAGGTAATTTGATGTTATTATAATTTATATTTGAGCTTAGACTAACATATGGTTGAAAACGATAGCCCAGTTCGCTTGTTATGCTTATTAATTTTCCGTCTTCATAGTAACCCCCGACTCTTCCGCCCGCAGAATATGTAAACATGCTTTGTGGTCTGGAATTATATTCAAATCTAAAGGCATTCCACCGATGTTTGGTTCCTGACGCCAGAGAATCTTTTCCAGTGCCTGTAGGATCAAAAGGTGCTAGTAATTCCACGTACTCATTGAGCCCTTCCAGACTAATATTGCTTCGGTTACGAAAGTTTATGAGGTATTGTAGTATATTCTGATGATCTGTCTCCTTAATTTTCTCATCAAAATAATAATTTAATTGTCCAACAGGACCATGGCTCACAACCGGACCTGCTTTGGGGAAAAATAAATGGCCTAAAAATGTTTTGAAATTAAAATATCCCTTTCTGGGTACAAAGCCAACTTCTGCAGTGTATGTACTATCCACATATTCTTCTTTAATGCCCCAATTCCATTTTCTACTATTGTATTCAATATTGGCAGCTTGCGTAATGCCGTTTCCCTGTTTATCAGGTGTAAATGATTTGAATAAAAAGGCTTTTCCATTCCATAGGTTATCCGGTGAGGCCAAATTATATTCCAATCCAAAATTCCGATTGAATTTTGGATACATTGTACGCAGGGAGTCACTATCCTGTGGATAATTAGTTGACTGCTTATTTACAAAAAGTAGCCCGATGGTAGATCTACTAAACACTTGTCGCTGCAGGCTAATGACACCAAAATTTTGACTTGGAAGTCCTGTTGCTTGGTCTTTGGCTGTTTGAATATCCATGACTCCTAAACGCCATTTTTCACCAAGGTTGCCACTAAGTCTTAATCCTGCATTAATTGGAATACCAAGTCCAATTCGTCTCGAAAAGAAAGGCCTGTTCGCTTCATAACCGAAGTTGGCAAACAAATCGGCGTTTTCAAGGAAGAATTGTCTTCTTTCCGGAAAAAAAAGTTCAAATCTATCAAGATTTGTAATCTGCCGGTCTACTTCAACTTGAGAAAAATCCGGATTTATCGTCAGGTCCAGGTTTAGTGAGGACGACAGACTAATTTTAATATCCCCACCAACTTTAGTCTCATAATCTGTATTTTCATCTAAATCATAAGTCGTTTGCCCCAATGCATATGGGATTAATGAAAAGTTGAAACGCGGTGTGGGAGGAGCTTCATCCCAAACTAATACTCCGGCATATGCCAGTGAAGATGTAGGAAATTGTCTTGGTATCGGTGTCCAGCTAGATTTTTCGCTGGATGCCAAACGTAGTCTGCTAAAATTAATGCCCCATTCTTTAACCCCGTCTTCATACCTAATGGATTTAAAAGGAAGAGACATTTCAAATACCCATTTTTCCTCATCATGAGATACTTCCGAAATCCATTTGCTATCCCAATTGAGATCTACACTGCCACCAGCAAACATGGTGCCATCCCACTGGGCACCAACAGCATTTGAACCAAATGTAAACCCGGTGGTTTGGTTATTAAATGGATCTAAGAATAATAAGAAATTGTCATTCTCATTGAAGGAAAAATCTCGACGCATAGATTTCACATAATAACGCCCAGGAACACTGTTATAAAAAGTTGCGATTAAATAAATATTGTCGTCATCATAGGTCATGCGAATTTCGGACTTATCCGTTGCCTTATCAGTATCCATTGGCGTTACCATAAAAAACCCTTCGGCAACATCAGTTTCTTTCCAGGCCTCATCATCGGCAAGGCCATCAATTTTTACAGGTAAATTGGTTTTTCGAATGTTTAAGCGAAAATTTTCGTTCTTTTTTTGGGCGTTAAGTTGTAGTAGTAACGTTAAGAGAACTAAAGTAAAAGGAAACTTTTTCATACTACTTTTCTAATGAATCCACCTGAATTCTTAAAGACCTAACACAACCTTTATTTAGAGTATCAGTTAAATGAAACTTAGAATCCTAGTTTGGTTATTCTAAAATTATGATAAAGTACATCAAAAATTGCAAAAGAACCAGAAATTTAACCGGCATTAAGACAGTAAAAAAGCCCCGCAAAGAGGGGCCTGATAAAAAAGTGAAATATTAATATTTTTTAAGTCTCCAATTCCTTAAGAATATTTTCTGCAGAATTAGTTATGTTCTTGTAGCACCTATAACCCCATCTTGCAAAAAAGAACAAAAAAATTGCCATTATTGGTAAGTAAATGAGCCAGATGCTGCTTTGCAGAAAAAGATCCTTATTATTCATGATTTTACTAAATACGGGCAGGCATGTAAACATTAAGACAAAACTCAA
>Ga0209456_10000122_pt1 | contig 41765 bp, 27 predicted proteins | sample COG_11_FD_184755 | JGI IMG/M metagenome (GOLD analysis project Ga0209456, IMG submission 184755) | Pelagic marine sediment microbial communities from the LTER site Helgoland, North Sea, for post-phytoplankton bloom and carbon turnover... | ecosystem: Environmental > Aquatic > Marine > Neritic...
CCAGCGACGACCCTCATTCGCCGTTGACTCGCCTCGTGACGATCGAGAATACGACCAACATGGGCGGTGGTGGCTGTTGGGATATTGCCCGTATCGAAGAAATTCGAAAGGTCTGCGATCAGCACAGTCTGCGGCTGCATCTGGACGAAGCGCGGTTGTTTAATGCACTCGTGGCCACTAATGAGTCTCCCAAACGCTTCGGCGAACTGTTTGACACGATCTCAATTTGCTTGTCGAAGGGGCTCGGCGCGCCGGTCGGGTCACTGCTGCTCGGCACAAAGACATACATCGGCAAAGCGCACAGGGTTCGAAAGTCGATGGGCGGTGGCATGCGCCAGGCGGGGTACCTGGCAGAGGCCGGTACGTACGCTCTCGACCATAACGTTGAGCGCCTTCGCGAAGATCACGATAAAGCTCGAGACCTCGGCGATGCATTGCGTGGATTGAGCTACGTAAGCGAGGTGCTACCCGTGCAAACCAATATCGTCATCTTCGAGCTCGACGACAGCTTTGATAGTGCTCAGTTCCTGGATCATCTACAGCAGCATGGCGTACTTGCGGCGAGTCTCAACGAGAGAACAATCCGGATTGTGTTTCACCTGGATATCACGGCTACGCAATTCGACAAGGTTCTGGACGCTGTTGGGAGTTTTGGATAAGAGGGGCGGTGTTCTCGGCAGACTGATTCATCCGCACGCTCGAAGTTGCCTCGTGAGTTCTAACAATTCTTCCTTGTACGCGTCGGTTTGCGCCGGTGAGAAAGAAGCGCGTAACTCGGCATCAATCTCGTCAATTTGATCCCGGTAGCGTTTCTTACAAACTTCGAGTGGTTCGCCTGGTCGCCGGGAAGAAGGAATGTTTGCGTCGGCTGGTTGTGGCTCGGGCAAGGACTCCGTCAGGTCTTCGCTTTCCTGCACCTCGGCAACACCGACATCGTCAGCGGCCGCGGTTTCCTTAACGACTTCTATCGGGCATGGCGTTTGCAGATACGCGACATTGCCGTGTTCATCCGTACACTTGTATATCTCGGCGTGTACTTCGGGTGCCAAAGCGATGGACAAGAGCAATGAGACAGGCAGCCACCGTATATCAGCGGCTCTGAAGCGACAGGAGCGCGCCGTAGTAGCGCCGCTGCGACCGTAGCAGACGTTCGGCAAAGTACCCCCCATACTCAGGTATTGAGAGCAGCCCGCCTGCGCCTGAGCAAGCCAACCAACCCAATCATCAACAGCAACAGCGGACTCGTCGTGCCGCCGCCACTGTCTTCATTCTGCGGATTGACGACAGTGACCGCGCCAGAAGCACTATTGTCGGACGGGTTGGCCTCGGCCTCCGCAGACGAAAGGTCCATTGTTACGTCTTGCCTGCCGGTCGACACAGCCGTTGCCGTGATGCTCAAGCTGGAACTCAACCCTGCATCCAGGCTGTTTGCCTGGCAGTCGACCTGCTGTCCAGTCACGGTGCACGTGCCGATGGACCAGCTTGCCGTATCAGGCCGCAGACCGGCGTCGAGCGAAACGCTCAGCGTCAGGTTCGTTGCCCGGAGAACAGAGAGATTCTGCACCGTCGCACTTACCGTCGTAACGCTGTCGATCTGCACCCGCGTGAGTACGGTTGCATTAACCGCCAGGTCAACGGCCGGGTTGACAGTCAGCTGCTGCGAATCCTGGTTGTTACTCGCGCGCTCGTCCGTGTCCGTCGTCGTCACGGTCGCACTCAGCGTGCCAACACCAACGGATGACGGCGTTGTCGCTATCACGATCGTATGCTCGGTGAGCTGGGGAAGATCCCCGAGGTCACAGCTTACCGTGTTGCCGGCGCCACTCGCACAGGTTCCCGTTGACGTCGTCACGGACTCGATAGTCAGTGTGGCAGGTAGCGTGAAGTCCGCGGCAACATCGGCCACATCCAGCATGCCGTTAACGGACACTTCGTAAGTCAGGTCCGTACCTGCACCCAGCAAGACGCTCGAAGCCGGGTTGACCTGTTGAATTGAGACATCGGTGGCTGGCAGCGGAACGACACAGGCTGCGCCCTCGACCTCAGCCTGCATGACGCCGATGCTGCATGCGGAAAACTGCTGATTGTTGCTTACAGAAGGAGCCATGATGAATGTCTCCGGCTCGTTCGGGCAAGAACCTCCCGCCTCGCCATCGTGTTCCGCGCCGAGATTGTGGCCAATCTCGTGTGCGGCGATCAGGCTGTCAGTCAGCAAGCCTATCCTGCCCTCACTGAGCGCTGCGCTGTAGTAGCTGTCACAAAGCAATCCGCGCCAGGCAATGCCGACCGTCGATGTGTCGAAATTCCTGCCGGTATAAAGGTGCGTCAGCCCGAGGTTGCTCAGGGCTGGTGTCCGGTCGCGGTAATCCGAGACCTCGTCGAGCAGCGTACGGGTGTCGAGCGTGTCGCCGAACGGGTCGTTCGTGTCGTCGAACGTGTCGATGCTCTGGACGTTGATCTGTATGCCCACCTGCTCGCTAAACCAGCCGTCGATGTTGCTGAAGCGGGCCGTTACGGCCGCAGCGGCGCCGGCTTCGCCACCTTTCGCATTGGTGAACAGGGCGTCGGTCAGGACACCCATCGTAATTTCTTCAACAGCGCCCAAAGCCTGTGTGGATGCTGCCCCCAGTTCTCTCTCCATGGTCGCGAAAGCCTGGGCGGCGTTGCCGGCCAGTGAAGTCGTCCCACAGGTCATTGTGCCGGGAACAATATTGAGGTCGGAGAGCCGATAAATGACGGGCGACGATATCTCGACCGCACTGTCACCCGGTGCTTCGATTGCATACATCGTTTCGCCGTCCCAGATAAGACCACGAGGCATTCCTTCGAACATCACGATGCGCACCCAGGAGTCCGGGTTGTTGGCGAGATGGCCACGGTAGGCAGAGACACCTGCGAACGCGGCTTTCTCCGGCATCGCGGCAAGCAGCCGATCGTTCGGTACCAGGTTCAGGTCGAAGCTTCTGCCCAATGCCTCGAAACGAAGCACACCCGGCGCGTCGCGACGCAGTTCTCGACTGGTATTTGCGCTGTCACTGTCGGCCGCATGCGCCGTCATGCCGTGCAAAGGTTCGTAGTGCGATACGAAAACCTCCGCCGCATAGAGCATGGGCGAGAGCAGAAAAGTCGCTGTAACCAGCACGTATTTGAGAGCCTTCATCCGGGTGCCTCCAGTGTGTTTCCCGGGAGACCCCTAGCTAATCAGACCGTCCGGAGTGCAACAAGGAAATAGCCGTCTCTGTTCGACGACATTTGACAATAAAGTGTGCGGTGGCTCGCAGTTTGGAAAAATTATCCGTGGGCAGCAGACCGGGCGATCCGCCGACGCGCAAGCAAACGCACCAGCCCAATTGCCAACAGAAACAGCAGACTCGTTGAGCCGGGGCCCCCGCTGCCCGAATCCACATACAGCGGCGGCGGTCGTCTATTGGTTGCCGTGTTGAGCGGTGGATCCAGGCCGGCCGCACTGTCGACAGTGCTGTCAGTGACGATGACCGCAGTGATGATGACCAGGTTATCCTCATCAATCACTGCGCCGTTGAGCAGGTCGTCGTCCGTATAGTCACGCAATGGAGCGCTGTTAACTGGATCGCCGAGATCAAACACGGGCAATGCAGCAATCGCGTCCACGACGTCCATACCATCATCCACGACCTCACCGAACACCGTGTAGCCGCCTCTCGGCCAATCAAGACTGTCGCTATTGTCGTCAAGGTTGAAGAACCACTGGCTGGTTGCACTATTGGGCCTGTTATTAAGCCTTGCCATACCAATCGTGCCACGCACGTTGGCCAGCTCCGGCTCATTCCGTACCGATGGGTTCCTGGGGATTTCCTCGAGCGGTAGCTCGAGGTCGAAGGTGTATCCACCACCCTGGATGACGAAGCCCGGGTCCGAGCGGTGAATGACCGAATTCGTGTAAGCACCGTTGTTGACGTACTCGAGGAAATTCTCGACGGTGCCTGGCGTGATGTTGTCGTAAAGATTTACCCTGAAATTGCCGAGAACGGTCTGGAACTCGACCTCGGTGGCCGCCGCATCGCGCACGGTAAACGGCAATACAGCCAGCGCGGTGATCATTACGAGACCGACCCTGGATTTGCTGGCTGCCATATCGATTCCTCTTCGGGAACTGCTAGATAAAAAATAGCACAGGAAAAGTACAGATTGCGTCACAAATTGTAACAATACCAGCGACAATACCCCATCCCGATAAACCAAGTATTAAGTTAAGCAAAGGGCCATTTCTGTCAAATCGGCGTATAAATGGCTCAGCACCAGACAAAAACAAATTACCTAGAAACGGGGCGATCATGCGAAATTCATACCTTGTATTTGCGGCATTCATGGCAATGGCCCATTCCGTTGCCGCCCAGGAACTCGTAATCAGTGGCGTGGTCGACGGACCACTGACGGGCGGCGTTCCAAAGGCCATAGAAATTTACGTCGTCAGTAACGTAGCGGACCTGAGTGATTTCGGGGTCGGCGGCGCCAATAATGGCGGCGGTAGCGATGGCGAGGAGTTCACCTTCCCGGCTGTCGCGGCAAATGCCGGCGATTTCATCTACGTCGCATCCGAGTCGACGGGTTTCAACACGTTCTTCGGATTCGCACCCGATTACACGTCGTCTGCCGCAAGTATCAATGGTGACGACGCGATCGAGCTGTTCAAGGACGGCGCGGTCATCGACGTATTTGGCGACATCAACACCGACGGGTCCGGACAGCCCTGGGAATACCAGGATGGTTGGGCGTACCGGGTCAGCGGTACCGGGCCGGATGGGAGTTCATTCGCTCTGGCAAACTGGACCTTCAGTAGTCCAAATGCATTGGACGGGGAAACGAGTAACGACTCTGCCGACGCACCTTTCCCACTCGCTACGTTTTCCACCACGCCCCCCGAGCCTGAGTTGCTCATCAATGAAGTGGATGCGGATCAATCGGGTACCGACTCTGCCGAGTTCGTAGAACTTTACGATGGCGGATTTGGCAATACCGCCCTGGACGACTACGTACTCGTGCTGTTTAACGGCAGTGACGACGCGTCGTACCGTTCTTACGATCTCGACGGTCTGTCCACCAACGGATCAGGCTATTTCGTGCTTTGTGGCAATGCTGCCAACACGGACAACTGCGATCTCGACGTCTCGCCCGACACGAACCTGATTCAAAACGGCGCGGATGCAGTAGCACTTCTCGTCGGCGATGCGGACGATTTTCCAAATGACACGCCGGTCACAACGACCAACCTGGTCGATGCGATCGTTTATGACACGGACGACGGTGACGATGCCGGCCTGTTAGTGCTCATCAATGCAGGCCAGCCGCAGGTCAACGAGCGCGATGGTGGCGACGGAACCGGACACTCGAATCAACGCTGCCCGAACGGTTCCGGCGGCGCACGCAACACAAGCAGCTACGCGCAGTATGCCCCCACCCCCGGTGAGGAAAACCTGTGCGAGGACCCGGTTGAAATAACCTTGTTCAAAATCCATGAGATCCAGGGCACTGGCCCCGCGAGTCCTGAAGTTGGTAATCTCGTGGCGATCGAAGGCATCGTGGTCGGCGACTTCCAGAACGGCGCCGCCGGTGCCAATGGTGACCTGAACGGCTTTTTCGTCCAGGAAGAAGACGCGGATGCCGACGCGGACCCGAATACATCTGAAGGTATTTTCATCTTCGACGGCTTCAGTTCCTCTTCACCCGCAGTCGATATCGCTATCGGCGATGCCGTGCATGTCGAAGGTACGGTCGGCGAATTTAGAGGCATGACGCAGATTACGTCCTTCACTGGCGTAACTGTGCAAAGCAGCGGCAACGAGCTGCCGGCAAATACGGCAGTCTCCCTGCCGGTTACCGCCGCAGACGATTTCGAAGATGTCGAGGGCATGCGGGTTACGTTCCCGCAGTCGCTGGTTATCTCGGAGTACTCCGACTTCGATCGGTTCAACGAAATCCTGCTAACCTCTGAACGGCACCTGCAGCCAACCGCCGAGTTCGAGCCCGGCCCGGATGCGATACAGGCCGCGCAGGACTTCCTGCTTGACCGGATCACACTGGACGACGGACGCACCAGCCGATACCCGGACCCGACATTCCATCCAAACGGCCTCGAGTTCACGCTGGACAACCTGTTCCGTGGTGGCGACACGGTGTCCGACGTCACCGGTGTTATGCATTACGCATTCGGTCAGTACCGTGTTCAGCCGACGCAGGGCGCCAACTACATGCCCAATAATCTGCGGACCGCAGAACCGGAGCCAGTTGGCGGCACTTTGAAAGTCGCGTCCTTTAATGTGCTGAATTACTTCACGACACTGGATGATGGCTCAAACATCTGTGGACCGTCGGAGGCCCTGGGATGCCGCGGTGCCGACGATGCCGAGGAATTCACCCGTCAGCGCGACAAGATCATCGCGGCATTGACAGCGATCGATGCGGATGTGGTCGGTTTGATCGAGATCGAGAACAACGTCTCTGATGCTGCTGTGATTGATCTCGTCGACGGCCTGAATGCGGCCAATGGCGCAGGAACCTACGACTTCGTGTCAACCGGCACCATCGGCACGGACGCGATCAAGGTGGCCCTTGTTTACAAGCCGGCCTCTGCTTCGCTGGTTGATGGTCACGCCATTCTCGATTCGTCAGTCGATCCTCGATTCATCGACACCAAGAATCGTCCGGCGCTGGCGCAGACGTTCATCGACAATACGCAGGGCGGCCTGATCACAGTTGCTGTGAATCACTTCAAGTCCAAAGGGTCCCCTTGCGATGATGTCGCCGACCCCAACCTGAACGACGGTTCGGGCAACTGCAACGGAACGCGCACAATGGCGGCCGAAGCGCTGGTTGACTGGTTGGCGACTGACCCGACCGGCAGCGGGAGCGAGAATGCCCTGATCATTGGTGACCTGAATGCCTATGACAAGGAAGATCCGATCGATGCGATCGCAGCAGGCGGCTATACCGACCTGATCTTCGAGTTCGGTGGCGAGGACGCCTACTCCTACGTCTTCAGCGGTCAAACAGGCTACCTGGACTATGCATTGTCCAGCGACAGCTTATCGCCTGACGTTACGGGTGTGACGGAGTGGCACATCAACGCGGACGAAGCTGACCTGATCGACTACGACACGTCGGCCAAGGGCCCGAACCAGCAAGTGGTCTACGCGCCGGATGCGTATCGTTCCTCGGATCACGACCCTGTCATCGTCGGTCTGGACGTCTGCGATGCTATCCCCCCCACCTTCGACACGCTCTCGGTAACGCCGAATCTGCTGTGGCCGGCGAATCACAAGTATGTTGATGTCGAGGCAACGGTATCGGTTAGTGACAACTTCGATACCGATCCGACAATCCTGCTGACATCGGTCACCTCGAACGAACCCGATAACGGCAAGGGCGACGGCAATACGACAAACGATATCGTCATCGTGGACGATTTCAGTTTCAGGTTGCGTGCCGAGCGATCCGGCTCCGGTGGTGGAAGGGTTTATACGATCGAGTACCTGGCAGTGGACGATTGCGGAAACTCAACGACCGCGAGCACGGAAGTCACCGTCCCTCATAGTCAGAAACGCAAGAAGTAGCGGAAGTAAAACGTCCGCAAGAAGAGGCCCGCCATTGGCGGGTCTTTTCTTGCCTGCTCAAGAGGCGGGGAGTCGCACTATTCGATCCTAAGTCCACCCCACCACTGCAATGCTCGCGATGAACACGGCGGGCATCGCCACAACGATCGTAACGACATGCGCCAGGTACAAGATGGGTTGCGTCCGGAAAGCCCACAACGAATACACCATCGACAAGCCGCCAAGTAATAAGAATACAACTATAGGAAGTTGCACGATCGGGCTGGGTTGGCCCGTCTTCAACACGTCGACCGCCAGGCCATAAGGCACCATCAGCCCGACCAGCAATGCGTGGGCGGATGCCGCCAGGCGTTGCCGCGGTGGCAGCTCGCCTCCCCGTCGATAGAAGAGGACAGAGATGAGCGGGAGTACGACGACGGTAGCGATCAGGATTACGATATACATGCTTGTTTATCAGCGCTGGAAGTTAATCCGCCAGGCCTCGAGGCCTTCCTTGTTGTTCCCCGCGATAAGGTCTGCTGTGGATGGTTTCACGTAAATACTGATCACCACGCTATCGCCCGGCTCCTTCGCGAACACGTACTCGATCAGGTCTTTGTAATGGGCCGCGTCAAACGCCTCCGGCGCTTTGAGGCGCAGGCCCTTCCAGCGATCGGCGAAAATCTCGTTGACACCCCGACCGTCAATCGCAGTGATCGTCATGCTGCTCGTAAAACCCATCTCATGCAGGTACGGGCCGACGCCTGTGAATACAATTGCATCTGGTCCGGGATTCTCCCCATAACCGGACAGCGCCGCCGCGGCAAATCCGCCCGGCCCGTTTCCAGCCGTATAGGATTTGCTTTTGATTTGGGCCAACTCGGCGGGAGTTACATCGATCGTTTTCGATACGTCCTGGCCGCCCAACCCACAGGCCGCGAGAAACGTGAGGGCGATTGTGAGGAAGATTGGCCAGCGAATGCGCATGTGTCTCTCCTTCGACTATGCCCACATCATACTGCAATCGTGTGACCGACCGCATGGCAGCCCGTCACAAGCAACGCTAGACTTTCTCGAATGATCTTGTCGCGCGTCATATTCCTTGCCCAGCTGGTACTCATGTTACCGGTGTTCGCGTTGTTGCTCGTCACTCCCGCCAACCTGGGCACCGTCGCAATCTATTTCTACCTGGTGCCAGTCGGCATCGCAGTGACACTGTTTGCGTTGTGGCGCTTCATTAAACATCCGACCGAACGGCGGTTGGCTGTTGCCACTATCGCAACGCCAGCTGCCTGTCTTGGTACGCCGGTTCTTGTGTATTCGCTCAATAGCGGACCGGTTGAGCCCGCCTTGCTTATCGTGGCGGTGCTAGCCCTGCTCGTGATTGCCGCGCTGATACTGCTAGGCAAGACTGATCAGTTTCGCGGCGCAGGCTTATTCGCAAACAGACGTTTCAATGTCAGTTGCCTCGTTGCGCTTGGCACACTGCTCTTGCTGCTCTGGTTCCCGATCTTTATCGGGCTCGCAGCCAACCAGTCCATTTCGCTTCCTGCTGACATTGCAGAGCGTGACAAGATCATTACGGTTGCCGCGCTGTATCTCATTGCTGTTGCGATACCTGCAGCGTGCCTCTCAATATTCACTCTGCTTTACGCGCCAGTCGGCCTGATTCGCAATCACGGTGGGCGCGCGCTTCACCTGGGCCAGTTAATTACCGCTTTACTGTTGGTCGCGACACTAACGGCCGTTGCGTTTGTCGTTTCCATTCTCATGGTCAATCCGGGCTAGTCGCCCAAGTCGAAGACGATATTCCAGTACTCGACTTCCGGCTCATAACTGCCGATCGCTTTTTCGTTGCCGGGCACATTCAGGTACATCTTCACCGCAACCTCATCACCTGGCTCTACATCGAACAGGTAGCGGATCAGGTCTTCGTAGTGATCTTTGTGAAAACCCGCTGGGCGCCGAATGCTCTTCTTCTCCCAGCGTTCTTCAAAAATATCATGTGCACCTTCGCCATCGATCTCCACCAGCATTTGTCGTTTGCCAAAGCCAAGGCCCTCAAGGTAGGGACCGTACTCCATGAACAAGATACCCTCGGGCCAGGGATCTCTGTCGAGCCCCGCGAGCCGGGCCGCAGGTCCGCCGCCACTCTTGTAACGCTTGACGTACGGTTTGCTTTGAATCTCGGCAAGCCTCTCAGGCGTGACATGCAGTGTGCGATTGAACTCATAATCTGTAGATGACGAGCACGCGGTTACCAATACGAGGATAGCGATAAATCCGATCTTCATAGGTTCTCCGGCAAACAATACTAACGAGCGGCCCCCTTTCCAGGGGGCCGTTTTGTCTTGACTACTTACTACGCACCAGCTTTCTCTGCCTGCAACGCCGCCACCCAGGCTGCGTCCAGCAGCGCTTGCGTTCTTTCCGTGGCCGTTATCCACTGATCCCGCAGTGAGGCTTCCGCTGCAGCGGCGGCCATGTCCTCGAACATCAGCGCCGCGCCGGGTTTTTCCGACGGGATATTGATTTCGTCGGAAGTTCCACTGCCCCAGCCACCCTTGCGGTACAGGAAGTCTGCCGAGCCGTCACGATTCTGACTGAGGAAGTTGTCGATATTAATGACGCCCCCCGTTCCCGTGATGCGCAGGTCCATGACAACTGCACCGGAATCAAAACCGCAGTTCCATGTCGAGGTGGAGCCGTCCGAGAAATCGAGGACACCCGAACCGCCGATCGCAGCCCCGGTTTCACTGTCGCGCCGCAGGTGTGCGCTTGCGGTTTTCAGGACAGCGCCGGGTGGCAGGTATTCGACCGCGGCGCGCATATTGTACCAACCGGCATCCCCAATGGCCCCCATCGGCTCGAGGTCCGTGTTGAAACGGATGTTGCCGCGGTCCGGGAGGTTGAACTGGAATGCCGACGCAACTGACCAGACAGAGCCAAGCAATTCTTCGTGGCGCTGCTTGATGTCGAGCGTACGCGGATGATGGACGAAGTGGGTGCCGTCCATGAAGGCCACGTCGTTGTCGCGGCATGCTGCCACAATGCGTCTTACCGACGGCAGGCTGGCGAAGGGTTTTTCACCGAGCACGTGTTTGCCGCCGTTCGCGGCAGCAATGCAGATCTCCTCGCGGACGCTCGTCGGCGTCGCAACGTAGATAGCATCGACGACGTCCGAGTCGATCATTTCCTGCCAGGAATCGAACGCGTTGGATACCTCGTGTGTCGCCGCAAATTCGTTTGCTGTCTCCATACGGCGGCTTGAGACGGCGCTCAGCTCGGCGGCATCCGCCATCTTGATCATGCGGGCCATTGAGTTCGCGATACCACCCGTGCCAACAACACCCCAGCGAAGGGTTTTCACGGATTGAGCTGCCGCGATTCCGGAGCTTCCAAGCACGATGCCGCCGGACACGCTGGCCAGCGTGGAGGCCCCGGCGGCCTGGAGGATCTGTCGTCGTGTGCGGTTGAATGAGGTCATGATTTCTTCCCGGTCATTTTAGTTATGACAATACTAGCGTCGTTCTCACCGGTACGGCACATCCGCTGGATCTTTCGCGCGGTACAAGCTTGCCGGCCGATGCCGGCCGTCGCGGCGCTTCCCGCCTGTCGACTCGACAAGGTCGAGCGCCAGCATCTTCTTACGGAAGTTTCGTTTGTCGAGCGAGATGCCAAGGATGCGTTCATGCACCCGCTGCAACTCTGTCAGCGTGAACTCCGCCGGCACAAGCTGCAGGGCGATGACCGGGTCGTCAATCTTCTCTTGCACGCGTTCGAGCGCGCGTCTCAGGATCTTGGGATGATCGGTGGCCAGCTCCGGCAGATCGTTCATGCTAAAGAGCCGTGCGTCCTGGGCATCCGAGTCGGCCTTGATCTCGAGGCGCTCTGCCGGAATCAGCGCGTAGTAGGCAATCGTGATGATCCGCTCCCGCGGATCGCGGTCCGGGTGCCCAAACGCGCCGAACTGCTCGAGGAATGCCGCATTCACGCCTGTCTCTTCCTTGAGTTCCCGCCAGGCGGCACGTCGCAGGCTCTCATCGATCTCAACAAAACCGCCGGGCAAAGCCCACTTGCCCTTGAATGGCTCATTTCCGCGTTGAATCAGCAAGATCTTCAGGTCATCATCCTCGATCGTGAAGATCACGATATCGACAGTGACGGCCGGATGCGGATAGTCGTAGGTGTAGGGCAAAGTGTTATCTTCGTGTTAATCTGACACTTACTGTCGTGTATGTATCACACTAAGTCAAGCACGAGACCGGCGACAGCCGGACCCTGGAGAAATAGAATGCCAGCCGTTGAATCACAAATGCTCGAACTGGGCACGTCCGCCCCGCAGTTTTCGCTGCCCGACCCGGACCGGAATATGCACTCGCTTGCAGACGGCGAGGACGCCTACCTCGTCATGTTCATCTGCAATCACTGCCCGTTCGTTCATCACGTGCGCGAGGAGCTTGCCCGGATTGGCAAAGAGTACGGTGAACGCGGCGTCGCGATCTACGCGATCAACAGCAACGACGTTGAACGCTACCCCGGCGACAGCCCGGAGCAGATGAAGAGCGAAGCGGCGACCTGGGGCTACACGTTTCCGTACCTGCACGATGAGACGCAGGAAGTGACCAAGGAGTACCTGGCCGCCTGCACGCCGGACTTCTACGTGTTCGACGCCGGGCAGAAGCTCGTGTACCGGGGCCAGCTCGATGACAGCCGTCCCGGGAATAACAAGCCGGTCGACGGACGCGACCTGCGCGCCGCGCTCGACGCCGTGCTGGCCGGCACCGCGGTCGACGACCGCCAGGTACCAAGCATCGGCTGCAGCATCAAGTGGAAACCCGGTAACGAGCCAAGCTACGGTTGAGCCATGCAATTCGTCCACTACAGCCTCAGCGACAAGGTCGCCACCATTCGCATCGACGATGGCAAGCGCAATGCGCTGGCACCCGAGGTGTTGCGCGAGATTTACCAGGCGTTTGATAAAGCCGAAGCCGATGGCGCGGCTGTCATCCTGACCGGGCGCGAAGGCGTATTCTCCGCGGGTTTCGATCTCAAGGTCATGAGTCGCGGCGGCATCAAGGCCCTGCGCATGCTGCGCCTCGGATACTCCCTGACGGCGCGCGTCATGAGTTACCCGCATCCGGTCATCGTGGCGTGCACCGGGCACTCGCTCGCAATGGGGGTCTTCCTGATGCTCTCAGCCGACTACGTGATCGGCAGTCGCGGCGATTTCAAGATCGCGGCCAATGAGGTCGCTATCGGCATGACCATGCCGCGTGTTGCCGCCGCCACCCTGCGCAACCGGCTCACCCCGGCCGCCTTCCAGCGTGCCGTGACGCTCTCGGAGTACTTCGATCCGGAATCAGCCTTGGCGGCTGGTTTCTTCGATGAACTCGATTACCCAGCCGATGTGCTGGCTCGCGCGGAGGCTCTTGCAACCGCCTCTCTTGAACTGGATGCGCAAGCGCACAGGGTGTCGAAGCGCAGGATTCGCAAGAAGCTCATTCGGCGGATTCGCTTCAGTGTCCCGCTGGATCTGATCGACGCGGCGCTCGTCGGCTTGCGGCGTAAGCGATCGTAACGGCCATGACCTCATCCAGACTCGCCTTCTCGATCCTGCTGCTCCTGGGTTCGATAGTACTGGCGGACGAACAACCCGACCGAAAATTCGACTTCTCCGGCGATTTCAGGCTGCGACTGGAACAGGATTGGGACTCGCTGCAAGGCGATGGTGCCGAGCGCGACGATCGCTTGAGGTTGCGTTTCAGGCTACGCGGCGGTTTTGATTATCATTTCAACGATCAGTGGACTGCACGGCTGCAGGTGCGAAGCGGCCCCAAGGATTCACAGCAATCGCCGCACATCACGATTCACGATTTTGATGGCGGCTCGAGCGGTCCCTACGAATTCAATTTCGACTACTGGTTCATGCGATTTGAATCGGATGGTTTCGAAGCCTGGGCCGGCCGCAACGAACTTTCATTCTGGCGCCAGGACGATCTGTTTGTCTTCAGCAACGTAACGTACGCCGGCGTTGGCGGCAGCTATCGTCGCAAACTGGGCCCGGGTGTCCTCACCTTCAATCTCAACTATGTTGCACTACCCGTGGGGATGCGGGACGTCTCGGGAACCGGACTCATTGGGCAGGTCGTCTACGATAGAGATGTCGGGGATTCCGGATTCACAATCGCCGGTGGATTCTATGTCACCAACGCCGACGCCGACGATCCTGTCGCCGCCAATCTTCTGACAGAAAATGGTTCGCGTGACTACTCGATGTTCGACCTGCAGCTCCAGTATCGCTCGAAATTTGCGGACCTACCCTACGCCGTAGGCCTTGATGTCACCCACAACGCGAAGAACTATGATAATGAACCCGTTGACAGCTTCAGCGAGTTCCACAAGGACCATGTCGATGGACATGTCGTCCATGTCACGCTCGGAGAAAAATCGGAAGCGGGTGACTGGCAGTTCGGCTACTACTACGCGCACCTGGAAGCGCTTACGACGCACAGCTCATACGTCCAGGACGACTGGGTCCGATGGGGCACTGCCGTCCAGGCTCGTACGACGAACATGAAGGGCAGCGAATTTCGAGCACTGTACACGATACGCCCTGGGTTCAATATTTTCGCCCGGTTGTTCTTTGTTGACGCTATCGACCTGCTACAGCCGGGCGATACGACGTTAGAGACCGGCAATCGTTTCCGCATCGAGGCGAACTACTCGTTTTGACCTGATCCGGATTAGGGATCAAACTACCTGACCGCGAGTCTTGCTGGACACCACAATGAAAAGAAACTCAGCACTTCTAATGTGTACGTCAGTGGTTTTGCTCGCCGCCTGTGGCGGAGAGGCAGAGCCGCCGACGCCGCCTCCTCCTGCTGTCGAGTATCACGAAGTCGGCCGGGAGGCGGTCGCATTTACGTTTGAGTTCGTGGCGCGTACACGCGCCAGCGAAGACACAGCCATCCAGGCGCGTGTCACCGGCAATATCATCGAGCGCAATTTCGATGAGGGACAGGAGATCGAAGCCGGCGCCCTGATGTACCGCATCGACCCGCGCCCGTACCAGGCGGCACTGGCGTCTGCCAAAGCCGAACTCTCGAACGCGAAAGCGGTTCTCGACAATGCCGATCGTAATCTCAAACGAGGTTTGGAATTAGAGCCTGACGGCTATATCAGTGTAGCCGAGATGGACAAACTGCGAGCCGAGTTCGATCGCGCGACGGCCGCCAGGGAAGTCGCACTCGCTGCGATCGACAACGCGCAGATCAACCTCGACTTTACGGAGCTTCGGGCTCCGTTTACCGGCATCGCTGGCCGGTCAAACTTCAGCACGGGCGACCTCGTCGGTCCGCAAGCCGGCGCGCTGGTCACGCTCGTCCAGCGTGACCCGATGCTTGTCGATTTCGACGTCGATGAACAGGCGCTGGCCCAGAGCATGAAAGCCAACCAGGCACGCACCGAAGCGGGCGAGGCGCCTATCGTGTACGTCCCTAAACTCATGCTCGTCACCGGCGACATCTATCCGCAGGTTGGCGAGATCGACTACGCGAGCAATCGAGTTAATCCCACCACGGGCACGATTACGATTACCGCACGCTTCCCGAACGCCAATGACCGACTGATTCCGGGCCAGTTTGCCCGCGTCCTCTTGCAGCGCGGCGAGGCGGAGATGCAGTTGCTGGTCCCGCAGCCCAGTGTGCTCGAGGATATGCAGGGCCGTTACGTCTACACCGTCAATAGCGAGAATCGCGTCGTTCGCAAGAACGTAAAACTGGGACAACGTGATGGTGTGAACTGGGTGGTCGAGTCCGGGCTCGACGACGGTGACCGGGTCATCGTTAACGGCGTGCAGAAAGTGCGCCCGAACATGCCCGTGAACCCGACCCCCGTCGAGGCAATGCCCTACGACACAACGACCCCCGCCAACTAGGCCCGCCTGATGATCAGCAAGACATTCATCGAGCGGCCGAAGCTCGCGATGGTCGTGTCCATCATTATCGTCCTCGCAGGATTGATCTCGATCCCGCTTCTGCCCATCTCCGAATTCCCGGACATCACGCCGCCGCAGGTCAGCGTTTCGACCAGTTATCCCGGCGCCAATGCGAAGACACTCGTCGACTCGGTCGCCGGTCCCATCGAGCAGCGGGTGAACGGCGTCGAAGGCATGATCTACATGCAATCGACGAGTGCGAACGACGGCAGTTACTCGCTGAATGTGTCCTTCGACTTCGGTACCGACCCGGACATGGCGCAGGTTCGCGTACAAAACCTCGTCGCCCAGGCCGAGCCCCTGTTGCCCGAAGAGGTCAAGCGCCAGGGCATTACGGTACGCAAGCAGTCGACTGACATGCTCATGGTCGTCAATGTTCATGCGCCCGAGGTCGACATGTCGGCCGAGCTCATTTCGAACTACGCGACGATCAACGTGGCTGATGTCATCGCGCGCGTCGAAGGCGTCGCCGAGGCGCGCAACATGGGCGCGCTCGACTACGGTATGCGCGTCTGGCTGGATCCGGACCGCATGGCCGCGATTGGCCTGACGACAGACGACGTTGTCGCCGCAATTCGCGAACAGAACGTGCAGGTCGCCGTCGGGCAGATTGGCGGTGCGCCAATTCCCGAAGGACAGCAGTTCCAGTACACACTGACCGCGCAGGGCCGCTTGCGCACCGCCGAGGAATTCGAACGCATCGTCGTGCGTGCCGGTGGCGACGCACAGGTGGTTTATCTTCGTGACGTCGCTCGCATCGAGCTGGGCTCACAGAACTACGCATGGCGCGGCGAACTGGACGGCAGGCCGTCGGCCGTAATCGCCGTCTACAAGCTCCCAACCGCCAATGCGCTCGAGGTTGCGGACAATATCTACGAACTCATGGAGGAGCTCCAGCCGACTTTCCCGGACGGCCTCGCGTACTCGATTCTTTACGACACGACGCGTTACATCGAGATTTCGATCAAGGAAATCGCGACCACGCTGTTCCAGGCAGTCGCGCTCGTCGTCCTCGTCGTCTTCCTGTTCCTCGGCAACTGGCGCGCAACGATTATCCCGGCCGTCACGATCCCGGTATCGTTGATCGGCGCGTTTGCTTTCATGCTCGCGACCGGCATGAGTATCAACACCGTATCGTTGTTCGGTTTGATTCTCGCGATTGGCGTCGTCGTCGATGATGCCATCGTCGTTATCGAGAATACCGAACGGCATGTCGGCTCCGGCATGAGCGGCCGCGAGGCTGCGCTGCAAACGATGCGCGAGGTAACGGGGCCTGTCGTTGCAACGACGCTCGTGTTACTCGCGGTGTTTGTGCCCGTAACGCTGATGCCGGGTATCAGTGGCTCACTGTATCGCCAGTTCGCCATGACGATCACGGTTGCGGTTGTTATCTCTTCGATTAACGCCCTGACGCTGAGTCCTGCGCTCGCGGCAATACTCGTCGGCGAGAAGACCGAGCCGAAAGGACTGCTCGGCCGGTTCTCAAACATGCTGGACAGTGCGACCGAAAAATACCGCGGTATTGTCGGCGCGAGTGTGCGGCGTCTGCCGATAACGATTGGTGTCTACCTCGTGCTGGCCGCGATCATCGGCCTGTTACTTGCGAACCTGCCAGGCGCATTTGTGCCTGATGAGGACAAGGGTGCGTTCTTTGTCGACATGCAATTGCCCGACGGCGCCTCGCTGGAGCGTACCGAGGCGGTCGCCCGGCAGGTTAACGAGATCATTCTCGCCGATCCCGACGTGGAGCACGTGGTTACGGTCTACGGCTATTCGATCCTCAAGGGTGTCGCCAGCGGTAACGGCGCGTTTTCGATCGCCATACTCAAGCCATGGGGCGAGCGGCCGAAACGGGCACAACACCAGATGGCGATCGTCCGGCGTCTGCAAGGTCAACTTTTCGCGATTCCAAGCGCGATGGTTATGGCTTTCTCACCGCCCCCGATTCCCGGCGTCGGTAACGTCTCGGGAATCGACTACCGCATGCTCGACCTTCTCGGTCGACCCGCCGACGAACTCGCCGGCGTTGCGCGGTCGGTTGTCATCGCTGCGAACGACGCGCCGGAAATCGCACAGGCATTTACGAGTTTCCGCGCGGCCATACCGTTGATCGACGTCGACGTCGATCGCGTCAAAGCCAAGGACCAGGGGATTCCCCTGTCGAGCGTATACGGTTCGTTGCAGTCGATGCTTGGCTCGTTGTACGTCAACGATTTCAATCTGTTTGGCCGCACCTTCCGCGTCATGGTCCAGGCCGAAGGCGAATACCGCAGCAAGGAATCCGACATCGGCCGCATCTTCGTACGCAATTCAAAAGGCGAGATGGTGCCGATATCGACGCTCGTGACTACGACGCCCGACCTCGGCCCCGAGATGCTGACGCGTTACAACCTGTTCAACTCGGTCACAATCAACGCGATCCCGGCGGCCGGATACAGTGAAGGCCAGGCGATAAACGCCATGCGGGAAATCTCACAGTCGCAACTGCCAGCAGGATTCACCTACGACTGGTCGGGTGTGACCTACCAGTCGCTGGCCGCCGGCAACCTCGCACCGATCATCTTCTCGCTTGCGCTTGTATTCGTGTACCTGTTCCTCGTGGCGCAGTACGAGTCCTGGCTGATCCCCGCCGCCATTCTGCTGTCAGTACCGCTCGCTCTAATTGGTGCGTTCAGCGGACTCACGGCGCTCGGCATTCCGCTGAACCTGTACGCGCAGATCGGTCTCGTCCTGCTCATCGGTATATCGGCGAAGACGGCGATCCTGATCGTCGAGTTCGCGAAAGAGCTGCGTGAAAAAGAGGGCCTGTCTATCCTTGATGCGACCGTGAAAGGCGCTTCGCTGCGATTCCGTGCGGTTCTGATGACGGCGATCTCGTTCGTACTCGGCGTGCTGCCGCTGGTGCTCGCATCGGGTGCGGGCGCAGCATCGCGCGTCTCGCTGGGCGCGGCCGTGTTCTTTGGCATGCTGGCATCGGCCATTCTCGGAACCCTGATGGTGCCCGCTGCGTTCGCCGCCGTGCAGACCTTCCGCGAGTGGGTAAAGGGTAAATCGGGCGCCTGATCGGGTAATCTCTTCCCCCATGGCCCTATTCGAAGAACTCAAGCGCCGTAACGTCCTCCGCGTAGCCGCGGCGTACATTGCTGTGAGCTGGTTGCTGATCCAGGTCGTCGGGACCCTGTTCCCGGCGTTTGGCGTCAGCGATTCGGCCATACGAGCCGTCGTTATCGTACTGGCACTCGGGTTCATCCCCGCCGTCGCCTTCGCGTGGGCTTTCGAGATCACACCGGAAGGTGTGGTGCGCGACGATGGCACCGACGATTCCTCCAGGCGCGCCAAACGGTCGCGCCGGCGGCTTGATCTTCTTGCCCTCGTCGCCCTGCTCCTGGCCGTCGGCTATTTCGCCCTCGACAAGTTCATACTGGACCCGGTGCGCGACGAGACCAGGGACCTCGAGGGCGCCAGGGGCGCTTTGGCTGACTTTCCTGGCGACCGCGAGCCAGGCTATTTTGGTGTCACAGACGGAATGTCGGCCGAACTGACCACGTATTTCCTGATATGAAGAAATTCTCCAAGCTCTACGAGCGTGCCGCAACCCGCAAGGGTGGCGAGGCGGCGCTGGAAGCCCTGATCACAGAACCGAAGTCGGGGGCGGCGCTTGCCCGAATACCCGACGATCGCTGGCTGTCAGCCATGGCCAAGAGCGTCTTCCGTGCCGGCTTCAACTGGAAGGTCGTCGAGAACAAGTGGCCCGACATTGAAGCGGCCTACGATGGCTTCGATCCGCACATGGTCGCGTTCCAGTCTGATGACGACCTCGACGTGCTCGTCAAGGATCCCCGGGTGATTCGCCAGTGGCGCAAGCTGAAGGCGATACGTGCCAACGCCCAGTACGTTGTGGACCTGGCCGCCGAGCATGGTTCCGCCGCCGAGTACTTCGCCGCCTACCCGGCAAGCGATTACATCGGCCTGCTCGATGACATGAAGAAGCGTGGCAGCTACCTTGGGGGAACGTCGGCGCAGTACTTCCTGCGTGAGATCGGCAAGGATTCGTTCATCTTGTCACGCGATGTTACAGCTGCCCTCAAGCGGGAGAAGGTGTTCGACGGCACGCCGACCTCGAAGTCGTCATTGCGACAAATCCAGGACGCCTTCAACGCCTGGGTCGACGATGGCGGCCAGTCGCTGACGCGCGTGAGCCGGGTACTGGCCTTTACCGTCGGGTAACCACCCGGCTAACGCGCCCTGGCCACTCGAAGGCTAGTCCGATGTCGGTGCGTCGTCGTTCAGGCTCGGATTGGCGCTATACAGGTCGTACAAGGCCTTCGCCCTGACTCCACCACCATCGGTCCACAGGTAGCCGTTTGAGTTGACACCACCGTCCGTCCACAAGTAGCCAGTGGCGTTTACGCCGTCGGTCCACAGGTAGCCGAACGCGGCGACGCCGCCGTCAGTCCAGAGGTAACCGTTGGCCCAGATTCCACCATCGGTCCACAGATAGCCGCTCGCGTTGACGCCGCCATCGGTCCAGAGGTAACCGTTGGAGCTTACGCCTCCGCCGTCTGTCCACAGATAACCGGCGCCCCATAGATCATTGCCCCAGAGCGAGGCTGTATCCTGTACGAGCGTACCGCCGGTCGCACTGTCAAAGCTCATGAGCGGCGATAGCGCCTGGCCCGAGACAACGCCGGTTTCATTCATCGCGGCATCTATGTCGAGCAAACCTGCACCCGCGACAATCGGGGATTCATCGAGCTTGCGAGCCGAGCGCATGAGGCGCGCCTTGACAGTTGCCGGCGAGAGCCAGGGCTCTTTGTCCAGCATCATCGCGGCGGCCGCGGCGACGACACCGGTCGCCATGCTGGTACCGGACAGCTCTAGGTATTTGTCGTTGCAGCCGCTACTGGATGACCATAGGTAGTTCGATGTCGATAACGATGTCGATGTCGATGTACAAGCGACGACATTGTCCGGCAGGAGCTTGGCGAGAAGCGATGTCCTGGGCGCCGTGGCTATCAGGCGATTGCCCGGTGCCACGAGGTCAGGCTTGACGACATGGTCTTCGGCCGTCGGTCCACGCGACGAATACGTCGAAACATAGTCGTCGTCGAAGTTCGACCCCGTGCCATTGTCGGTTAGAGACCCAACCGTGATGACCTTGCGCGAGTTACCCGGGCTGGTGGTCGAGAAATAGCCTTCGCGCCCATAGTTGCCCGCGGCAACGACAACCACGATGCCACTGTCCCAGACCGCTTCGACGGCAGCCACGAGCGGGTCCGTTGCGTTCGATTCGGTAATCGGCTTACCGAACGACAGGTTCGCAACTCCAACATCGAAATACTGTCCGTACTGCAACAACCAGTCGAGCGCGGCCATGACATCGGACATCTGTCCCTCGCCGTTACCATCCAGGACCTGTAATGACAGGATGTCCGCCCGTCGTGCCGGCCCCTCGTAATCCCCTGAGGAATTGTGGCCGCTGCCCGCGACGATGCCGGCGACGTGTGTGCCATGACCGAATTCGTCGACCTGCGACGAAGAGTTGTACTTCTCTATCTCAGCCTCGTCGTCCTCCTCGCCGTCGATTACGGGCGTGGGGTATTTGCCATCCAGGAAGCTGTATTGCCTTATCTTGCCGTAGAGATCTCCGTGCGATGCGACGCCCGTATCCAGGATGGCAACCGTCTGGTCGTCCCCTTTATACGACACATTGCTGGACTCACTCGTCGGAACGTTGGCGACGGTCTTGAGTATCGTCGAACTCGTGACTACTGTTTCATCGAGCGAAACGCGCTTAACGTCGTCTTCGATGGCCAATTCGATCAGGGATTCGGCCGGAATTCGAATCGCCAACAGGTCAAGAACTTCGTAGTGGCGCAGTACCTCGCCACCCAGTTCTTCGACGCGGCCATCCTCGAAGAGCTCAGGATGGTCATGATAGCTGACAACGATATCCGCCGGTTCGGGGCCACCCGCCATCGCCAAGGCGGCAACAGGTCCACTCATCTTGGCGCGTGCAATGCGCTGCAACTTGGCAGCCTTGTCGGTCTCAGCCTTGCGCGCCTCCCGTGCAGCTGGCTGTGCGAATCCTGTCTCGACAGAAGCGTCGTTGCCGGTTGCCACGTCGTCGTAAGCGAATGGTGCCAATTCCGGACCGACCATCTCAAAGTCTGCCGGCGCGACAGCATCCGCGCTCGCCGTGACCGGCTCGACCGCCGTAGCAATATTCAAACTTGCATCATGTGCGGCATCAACTGAAGTCAGGGAGCTATCGTGTGAATGCAAAGCAAACACGCCGGCGCCTATGACTGCTATGAAACCTGCTTTCTTAGTAAAGTTCTTCATGACTGGTTCCGCCCCGATGCGAAGTTCTGTGCGGATGCTTCTTCCGCGTCTGAGTAGTGTGTGAGGAGCTTGCCCGCGCGCTTCGCACGGAACAGCAGGGATGTCGGTTCCAGTTCACCGTCTTCGATGACAAAACTGGTGCACGCTTCGGTCGGCGTAAACATCCCGGCCCAGGCGTCGCGTTTCTTCTTGGCTTCGTACATAAGTCCGTCGGCAAGGCTGATAATCTGGTCGAGACCCGATTCGTCGAGTTGCGCGCGGAATAACGGGTACGCGGCAAAGCCGATCGAGCAGGTGGTTCTTACAATCTGCCCGTCGCTCAGAGTGAAATTTGTTCCCGCCACGGTCTTGCGAATACGCTCCGCCAACGCTTCAGATTCTTCCGGCCGGGTTTGTTTCGCGATCACGAGGAACTCATCGCCGCCCCAGCGAATTACGAAGTCCGAACGACGACAGGTGCTCAACAGTGCGTCACGGACCTGGAGCAGCATCTCATCGCCGGCCGCATGTCCGTACGTGTCGTTGATGGGCTTGAAGTTGTCGAGGTCGATCATCATGAACATGAGGTCAACCGACTTACTCTGATCATGGCCCTGGTGTTCGTCGTCTATTCTGCGGCGTACAACCTCCAGGTCACGCGATACCTCTTCAAAAACGAAGCGGCGGTTGCGCAAACCCGTCAGGGGATCACTCAGACTGCTTTCCTGCAGTGCCTGGTTGAGTAACCTGAGTTGCTCGTTACGATCGCTAAGCTGTTCCGTGCGTGTCTCGACTTCCTGTTCGAGCCGGCGGCTATATTCTTCTTCCCGCTGAATCTTGCGTTTGTGCGCAAACCAGAAAAACAGCGTAGCCTGCGCAGCCATGCCGAGATAGGCAAGGTATGCCCACCACGTTGCCCAGGGCGGTGCCGCAACGCGCACCGGCATGGCAAAGCCCGTGTCGTTCCATACGCCTGCGCTGTTTGCAGCCCTGACGCGCAGCAAGTAGTTGCCCGCGTCAAGATCTGTGTATGAAACCCGGCGTTCGTTCCCCAGGGTAATCCAGTCCTTGTCGAAGCCTTCCAGCTTGTACGCAAACTGGTTCATGGAAGGTGCGGCGAAATCCATCGCCGCGAATTCGAAGGCGACGTTGTCGTCACGATAGTCAAGGTCGATGCCTTCGCTTTCATCGTCGGGCAGACCCGATTTAGTCGGGTCACTCATGTTATGAAAGGCCGTCAACATGATCGCTGGTACAGCGGCACTCAGCTGCAGATCCTCGGGCGCGAACGCGTTGTAGCCATTATTGCCGCCGAAGAAAAGTTCGCCGGATTCACTTCGATAGTGGGCGCCGAAATTGAATTCTTCGGACTGGAGGCCGTCATTGCGGTGCAGGTTGCTGAACTCGCCGTTCTCCGGGTTATAGCGGCTGATACCGTAGTTCGTGCTCATCCATAACCGGCCTGCAGCATCGATCTGGATACCGTAGACCACGTCATTGGCCAGGCCGTCCGCAACGGAAATGCTTTCAAACTGGATTGAACCGGGCCTGGTGGCGTCGCCGACGACGCGGTTCAAGCCGCCGCCCCGGGTACCAATCCAGACTGTGCCGCTCTCATCAACTTTCAGCGAGTAGACGGTGTCATCAGCAAGCGTCTTCGGGTCGTTCGCGTCGTGGCGGAAATGAGTGAATTCTCCGCTTTCAACGTCAAGCAGGTTCAGGCCGCCGGCATCGGTGCCGATCCACATGCGTCCACTCGCGTCCTCCGCGAAACTCGTGACCCGGTTGCTGCTCAGGCTGCTGGTTGTCTCCGGATCATGGGCAAAGCGTTTGAACGAGCGCGACGCCTCATCAAACAGGCTGATGCCCCCACCGAATGTGCCTACCCAGACCTGACCCGTAGAGTCCTCGTACATGGTCATGATGCCATTGGCACCCAGGCTCGTCGGGTCTTCCGCGTTGAAACGGAATCTCTCGATCTCGCCGGTTTCGGGATTCAGGAGATCGATTCCGCTTGTCATGGTTCCTATCCATAGATTGCCTCCGCTGTCCCGCATCATGCTCATGACACGGTTGTCGCTGATTGAATTGCTGTCAGCCGGGTCGTGGCGATAATGGCTAACCTCACCGGTCTCGCGATTGACAGCGTTAACGCCCTCTCCAAACGTACCTACCCAGAGTTGGCCCTGGTGGTCTTCAACGAACGATGTAACAACCGGCTTCGTATCCGGTTTGGTTGTAATCTCCGTGCCCGGTTCAAAACCGTATGCCCATGTCCGCGAATTCCATTTGCTGATGCCCTGCGTCTTGGTTCCTAACCAGAGCACACCGCCGCGGTCTTCGTAGATGGCGGTGATTGAATTATCGGTAAGGCTGGAGACGTCGGAGTTGTCCCTGAGATAACGAACAAACTCGTCGCTGGAACGATCAAACAGGTTCAGGCCAGCCGTGGTGCCTACCCAAAAGCGGCCATCACGGTCCTCGAAGATCGCCGTGACCTCGTTGCCCGAGATCGACTGGTTGTTCTCGGCGTCGTTAACGAAACTCGTGAATGTCTCAGTCTTGGCATCGAAACGATGCAATCCGCCGCCATACGTGCCCGCCCATAACTGGCCGCCGTGATCCTCGAAGATGGCGCGCACGCTGTGAGGGCTAACAGCGAAAGTCGTGGTTTCGCCTGAGCGGACATCGATACGACTCAAACCGTGGTCGCCGCCGGCCCAGATTGCGCCACTCGAATCCTGCAGCAAGGAGTAGATATCGTCGGGTCCCGCGTCGCTCGCGAACCGATAGTGCGAGAACTTGCCTGTAGCAATATCAAGCCGGCTGAGACCGCCGTGGCGAGTGCCCGCCCAGACGGCACCGTCGCTATCCACCAGTACTCGACGCACCACGTTGCTGCCGATCGTGCTGGCGTCCTCGGCATCGTGCCGATAGCTCGTGAAGTTGCCGCTCCTGGTATCGCGATGCGCCAGACCGCCACCGTTGGTAGCGAGCCAAAGATCACCCTGGGCATCTTCGACAACATCGAATACAAAGTCGCTGCTCAGCGAATTCGCGTTACCGCGTTCGCGATAGTAAGTACGGAACTCGTAACCGTTGAAGGCGTTCAGACCGTTCTCCGTCCCGAACCACATTTGTCCGCGTGAGTCCTGCAGGATGCTCAGGACGTTGCTCTGCGACAGACCATCTTCAAGCGTGAGGTGCTCGAAGCGCATCGGGTGCGCATCGAAGCTGCTGTCGCCCATGGCCGGCGCTGCCGATGCCAGGAGCACAAATGCCAGAAGCCCGCAGAATATCCCAGTGTTGTTGACCGACGAAATTGCCACCGTCGTCCCTCCCTATGCTTATGAGAGGTATTTGGCCTGATAACGAGCAATAAGGCCTTGACGACCTTCCGCCGGCCTGCGGCAAAAGTGTGACCTGGTTCACGTAACGATAGTGTTAAATTGCCGGGATTCGGCCTATCTCAGGTTTTCTTGAGCAGGGTGACGAACGAGTCACTCGGTACCGGTTGGGATATGAGATAGCCCTGGAACGCGTCGCAGTTCAGCGCCTCCAGAGCGGCCAGCTGCTCACGCGTCTCCACGCCCTCGGCGATAACCTTGAGACTCAGGCGCTGTCCGAGTGCGATCATGGCGGACACGAGGGCCGCGTCCTTTTCATTGTCTGCCAGGCCCGCAACATAAGAACGGTCGATCTTGAGCACGTCAACCGGCAGCTCGCGCAGATAGGAAATCGCAGAATCACCGGTTCCGAAATCATCGATAGACAGGCGGATGCCGAGAGACTTGAGTTCCTGCAGCTGCTCTACAACATCATGATTACCCGACAAGACACCGCGTTCGCTGAGCTCCAGCTCTATCGCACCCGGCTCGACTTCATGTTTGCTCAGGACACGCTTGACGGTAGGAACGAACTCGCCGCTCATCAACTGAACCCTCGCAACATTGACGCACATGTGCGGTAATCGAATACCTTCTGCATGCCAGCTCTTGAGCTGAACACAAGCCTGCTCCAGCACAAACTCACCGATGCGATTCATGAGTCCGCATTCTTCAGCGATTGGGACGAACTCGTCGGGAGATATAAAACTGTCATCCGGTTGGCGCCAGCGCAGCAGCGCTTCCGCCGCAATCACACGGCCACGACCGACTTCCGTTATGGGCTGGTACACCAGCGAGAGTTCATCTCGATCGAGGGCCTCGTGCAGCATATGCTCGATCTTGAGTTTGCGCGCAGCAGCCGCGTCGGTCTCAGCACAGTAGTACTTGAACCCGCCGCCACGACTTTGCGCATCCCGCATCGCGTTGTCAGCGCGTTGCAACAGGCTGTCAACGTCATCCGCGTCATTCGGATAGATTGCAACACCCTGGCAGGACGACAGGGAGACCGTCTGGCCGGCGATCTGGATCGGGAGCGCGAGTCGATTGAGCAACAACTGCTGCAAGCGCCCAAGGTCTTCTTTCTTCCTCGAGGTCGTCACCATAATCGCAAAACGCGAGTGATCGATACTGCCGACAACGGCGGTTCGTAATCGCTGTGTATCTACTGCAGCCGGCTCCAGCTCGCCCATGCAGTCTGTCAGTGCTTTGCCCAGCTCGGTGAGGATCATATCGGCGCTTTCCTGCCCCATCGCCTCGACTACCAGGCGAAAACGGTTGAAACCGATAACGATAACCGCCAGCGCGTCGCCAGTGCCATCGACAGCGCGCATACTGCGCTCGACAAGCTCAGAGAACTTCTTTTTGTTCGGAAGTCCGGTGACGGCCGAGAACGACTCTCCACGGCGCAGACGCTGGCGAGCAGCGTCTGCCAGCACAAGCGCATCCCGCAACGAAACCTGCGCATTTTCAAGTTGTGTACGCAGCTCACGCATGTTGACGGCGAGTCTGACCCGGCGGCTAATCAGTGCCCACTCAAAAGGTTTGCGGATAATGTCATGCGGTTTCCACTCGAGTGCGACCGTTGCCTCCCTGGCGCTGGAACACATCACGAAGACGGGCATCGTCAGGTCCTGCGCATCCATCAGTTCCTGGTACAACGCCTTACCCGATGTGGTCGACATACCAGCATCGACAATAAGGGCGTCGGGTTGCGAGCTGCGAACCCTGCTCAACGCATGGTCCGCATCTTCTACGACTATCGTCCTGACGTTGTGGTGTTTCAGCCAGCGCGGTGCCCATTTGATTGCATCCGCGTTACTACTGAAGAGCAACGCGGTGCCGCCCAACTCCTGCAGCTCGTCGACGCTGTTGCTCACGGGCATCGACAATTTCTTAATCGTGCGCGTCAGATCAAGACCATCATCTGCCATCAGCGATTTAGCTCCAAGGTCGCTCATGACTCATCGCTCCCCTTCGTCGATGCGAAGAAATCATGCAAGTCCGATGCTGCTAGCGGCCTCGAAAAGTAGAAACCCTGCAGGTAGTCAGCTCCTTGCTGTCTTAACTTCCGCGCCTGCCCTTCTGTTTCGACACCTTCGGCTGCGACCGTAAGGCCCAGTGCATGGGCGCTCGCGATAGCGGCGGCGCATGCGGCAAAATCCTGCTCACAATTTTCGATATCGCTAACCAGCGTGTTGTCGATCTTGATTCCATCGACCGGGCTGTGTGCGAACTTCGCCAGGGAACACTCGCCAGTGCCGAAATCGTCAACAACAACGCGTATTCCCAGCGCTTTGAGCGCGTCTACTGCTCGATAACCCGCGATCGCGTCACGGTTGAGCATCTTCTCCGTAATCTCGAGATCGATCGAAGATGGCTGCACGCCAACCTGCAACATCAGGCCTGCCATCCGCGTGGCGATTTCCTCGCGGGAGAACTCCTGCATCGACAGGTTAACAGCGAGCCTCAGGTCTTCGTGGCCGGCGTCCTGCCAGAACTTTAATTGATCAAAGCTCTCCCGCAACACCCACTCGCCTATCGGGACTATCAGGCCCGTGCGCTCAGCCAGACCAATCACCTTGCTGGTCGAGTGCGTCCCCAGGATTGACTCCGGCCAACGCAGCAACGCTTCTATAGCAAGCACGTCACCGGTGGCCGCGTCAACGATGGGCAGGTAGTTCAATGTGAATGCGCCGCGATCCAGCGCCGACTGCAATTCAGCTTCGAGATCCTGCCGCTGCAGCGTGCGCAGCTTGACGGTACCACTATGAAATACAATGTCGCCGGCGATCCCGGATCTCGCGTCTTCTGTCGCCGCGTTGGCGTTCTTGAGCAGCGTCTCCGCATCCGCTCCGTCCTGCGGAAACAAACTGATTCCGCCGTAAGCCCGAATGTTGTATGCCTTGCCATCAATGGCCACGGGCTCCTGCAAAGCCAACGATAGTCTCTCGGCAACAGATTCAGCATCGCTGCCCGTTTCTACGGCAGGCAAGACAATTCCAAAGCGCTGAAAATCGACCCGGGCCACGATAGACCGGCGCTCATAGTCATCCACGTCGACCGAGTTTGCACCGCGCAGTTCGCGAACAAGCCGGGCACCTTGCTCATGCAGGATCGCATCGCGGCGCGAGGCTCCGATGCCACCGTGCCCAACGTCGAATTCATCGATTTGGCAACAGATTACGGCGGCTCGACCTTCGCGCAGACCCTGGTGCTCCACGATCTTCTGTAATTCGCCAAGGAGGTACTCCCTGTTTGGCAGGGCCGTAGCCTCGTCCACGAACGCAAGATGACGCAGACGCGTCAACGCCTCCCGGTGCTTTGACGTGTCCCTCGCGACCAGCAGCACGCGGTCGCGGCCCTGGGTGATATAGGTGAATTCGATGCTGCTGCCCGATTCCTCCAGTTCCTCACTAAAGAACTGTTTGGTCCGGACAGCACGTTGCAGGTTGCTGCGGATGCGCTCGCAGAATTTGTCCGGCCAGAGGGCTTGGATCGAATCGTTGGGTGCGACGTCAGACGATGAGTGCAGGACGCTGCAGATCGCGCCGTCCGCGGATAAGACCAGCGCCATGTCTCTTTCTGTGAGACCCGGGTCTTCGGCCGGTGCCGGCCGGTTTGAGGCGGTGAGCTTTGTCATCCTTGACCTGGAATCTGCGATCCGATCCTTCTTGTCCAATCGGTTAGTTTCGGCAAGTATTATGTGCCTATCCATAGCCTCACGTCATAAGCAAAGCGCTAAACTGCGACAGAGTTCAAAAAAAACGCCTAGTTTTACCGCACTGGAACATATGTGGCGCCGTTCTTCGCCGGCAGCGGTCCGGTATTAGTGTCCCAGGCTGTTACTCGCTGACTGAGACTGGATGCGCCGGTCGAGTATGCGCAGGAGCCACGGTGCAAAGCGCGACAGAAAGTGAATGAGGCGAGCGTAGTTGTCGGGGAATACGTTGAGCCGATTGTGCCGAACGCCAGCAACAATCCGCGCAACGACCCTGGCAGGGTCCGAGATCAGGAACTCGGGTGCTGAGCGTTGTTCATCGAAGCCGTATTGCGGTGAGTCGAGGATCGGCGTCCGGCTGAAGCACGGATAGACATTAGTCACCTCGACGCCAGTGCCGTCCAGGTCAGCAGCCAGCGACATGCCAAAGCCGCGCAGGCCGAACTTCGTGGCGCAGTATGCGGACAAGCCTTCCGCGCCGACCCAGCCGGCGATGGACGATATATTCACGATGTGACCGCTACCGCGCTCGATCATCCCGGGAAGAAACCGGTTGGTGAGCCGCATTGGCGCCAGCAGGTTGAGCTGCATCAACATCTCCCAGCGTTCTGGCGGAACATGGTCCAGCCGCCCGGCGACAGCCAGGCCTGCATTGTTCACGAGAATATCCGGCACCACGCCGAGAGGCATGCATGTTTCGACCAGCGCATCGCAGCCCTCCTCCGTGGAGAGATCCGCGACAACCGAAGTGACGAGGTCGTCACCGGCATCATCAATAGCGTCGCGCAGTAACTGCTCATTGATGTCCGTGAGAATCAGCTTCGCGCCCGCGGCATGAAACTGGAGCACCATTTGCCGGCCGAAGCCGCCGCCGGCACCGGTGATCAGGATTGTCTTGTTCGCTAAGTCGGTCATGGCAATGCGTGTGCAATCTTACTGTATCGCGTCGCGACCAGCGCGCGATTATGGGATGCTTTGAATCATGAGCGCAGAGTACTTCGATGTCGTCATTGTCGGTGCCGGGTTGTCCGGCATCGGCTCTGCCTGGCACCTGCAGGACAAGTGTCCGGACAGGAGTTACCTGATCCTCGAAGAACGGGAAGCGATGGGCGGCACCTGGGATCTCTTTCGCTACCCGGGGATTCGCTCGGATAGCGACATGTACACGCTCGGCTACAACTTCAAACCGTGGACGGAAGGCAAAGCCATTGCCGACGGTCCGTCGATCCTCAGGTACATCCGGGAAACCGCGTCCGAGAACGATATTGACCGGAACATTCGCTACCAGCACGCCGTGACGTCGGCGAGCTGGTCGAGTGACGATGCCGCGTGGACGATTGAGGTCAGTAAACCGGGAACTGACGAAACCGTCGCGATTCGTTGCGGCTTTCTTCTCATGTGCGCGGGCTACTACAACTACGAGCAGGGTTACCTGCCCGAGTTCAATGGTTACGACCGCTTTGAGGGTGAGATCGTGCATCCGCAACACTGGCCCGAGGACCTCGACTACAGCGGCAAGCAAGTGGTCGTCATCGGCTCGGGTGCGACCGCGGTAACGCTGGTTCCGGAGGTGGCCAAAGAGGCCGCGCATGTCGTGATGTTGCAGCGCTCGCCGACCTACATGGGCTCGGCGCCGGATACCGACTGGAAGGCGAAGCTGCTGCGATGGATGCTGCCGGAGAAGACCGCGTATGCGATCACCCGGTGGAAGAACATTCAATACCAGCGCTGGATCTACTGGCAGTCCCAGAAAGCACCCGGCTTCGTGCGCAATAAGCTCCTGAAGATGGCGCGTAAGGACCTTGGAGACATTGCCGACTTCGAGAAGCACTTCGTGCCGCATTACGACCCGTGGGACCAGCGCCTGTGTCTCGTACCCAACAGCGATTTTTTCTTCGCCGTACGGGACGGCGATGCCTCGATCGTCACGGACACCATTGTCGAGTTCACCGAAGACGGCATTCGCCTCGAATCGGGTGAGCACCTCGACGCCGATATTATCGTCACGGCGACCGGGCTCGACCTGCGCGTCCTCGGCGATGTGAAGATCAGTGTGGACGACCAGCCAATCGATCTCTCGAAGACGTTCTCGTACAAATCGATGATGTTCTCCGACGTGCCGAACCTGGTGTCGACGTTCGGCTATATCAATGCGTCATGGACACTCAAGGCCGACCTCACGGCGGAGTACGCTTGCCGCGTGCTCAATCACATGGCGGAGACCGGCATGCGCCAGTGCACACCGCGCTTGCCAGATCACGAGCAGGGCTCGGACGGCAGGGACTGGATCGAGTGTTTTTCGTCGGGCTATATCCAGCGAAAGATCGACCTCCTGCCCCGGCAGGGAAGTACAGCGCCGTGGCTCAACACGCAAAACTATGCACTCGATAAACAAACTATCGGCAAGGGCCTTGTCGAGGACGGGCACCTCCAGTTCGATAAATAGCCTTACATAATCCGGTTTTCATCTGTCAGACGTACGAACGTGGTATAGAATAACGACGAGCAGCCAACGGCCCCTGCGCCGATAACTAAAACTAGCGGCTGCATGGAGGAAAGGGCATGTTGGAGAGACCTTCGGAACGCCGTGTGGCGCCGCGTTTTGTGCTGGCGCTTGCTGTTATCGGCCTGTGGTTCATACCGGCCGCGGCGCAAGACTTCGCAACGACTAACCCGAATGTTAACGTCGTCGGCCTGACGCCGAAACTAGAGCACGTCCCGGACTTCCAGCTCAAGCAGCAACAGGAGCCCTCCTGTATCGTCCGCCCGGGCAATGAGTCTTATTACTTCTGTGCCTTCAATGACCTCAGGGCCTCGGACCTGCCCATTCAGAATGACGGCTGGATTGGCGTCAGCTACAGCAACGACTTTGCCGATACCTGGTTTAGCCGGCTGGCACCAGGCTACCTCGGCGACCCGAACGGCAACTCGATCGGTATGGGCTTTGCGGCCGACCCGACCGTCGTCGCGATACCCGGAAACTCACCCGGTCTCGCCGTCCTCAACTACATAGCCGGTTTCCGTGAGTCGTCGGAAAGCGTGCTCGCTGTCCAGCGTTTCGTCGAGTACCCGCAGGAAGACCTGGACTTCTGGAAACCGGAGGACGGCGTTCGCATCGTCACCACCAGCCTGATCGAAGGCGGCTTCATCGACAAGCCGAACTTCAAATACATTCCCGAAGACCCGATCACACAGGGCGAGATTACCCAGTCCATCCAGATCGAGGGAGAAACCACCCCGATATCAGTCACAACCCCGACCGGCACGCTGATCGTTGTCTACGCCGTATTCCCTGACGGTAGCGAAGGTTCGATCCTGAGGTTGCGCCGCTCCCTCGACAACGGCGAAACCTGGAGCGATGCCGTCGAACTCGTGGACAGCCCAACCGCTGTCAACGGCGCGTCAATAGCGATCGCCGACGACAAGGTCATCGTCATTTATCGACAGAGCAGCGGCGAGATCCTGGTGCGATTAACCTGTTGCGATGACGATGATGAAGACGAACACTACTACGAAGTATGTGGCTATGATGACGACGACCCCTGCTATGAGACCGTGGTCATTCCCGATGCTGTCGTCGCGATCGCTTGTGACAACACCGCGACCGTAGTCTGCACCGAAGGCAAGGAAATTTTCGAGAATTGCCCGTTCGACCAACCGGCCAGTGGCTTCACATTTCGTACTTCTGCTTTCCCGTGGATCGCATGGGACGGCCGCCGCATATGGGCCTTCCAGGCGGATCGCAACCCGGGCGGGGCCTGTACGCCTGTCGACGGCGCCCCGGGCTTTTACTTTGGCAAACCGAAGATCGTCGCTATGTCGTCGGTCAATGGCGTCGACTGGGTAGGCAGCGTCGCCAACCCGAGCGAGCCCATCGTAATCGCCCCGCGCAATGAGGGCTTCCAGGTCATGCCCGTTTCTCTCGGCGTCAAAGGTAAGACCTGGGTTGCATGGACCGACACCTACCGCGAAGAGGCCCAGGGCCTGCCGGTCGGCGCTGGCGATATCCTGATCGGCGACTATACCAACGGCGCGGAGCGCGTATTCCGCAAAGCCGATGTTTGGGCGACGCGACTCGAACACGCATGTCCGTCGACGCCGGCAACCGACGGCTGCACACCGAACATCGAGGCCCCCTTACGCGTCTCACAGTACCCGACCGTCATGGAGACAACCCAGGCCGAGATTGCTTATGAGATCCAGGCCGACTTCAAGAACCTGCGCACGCACGTCTCCGGCACCACGGCGTTTGGTGGCGACTACAAGGCATTGGCGGCCCTTCCTGTGCGCGAGCTAGCCAACGGCAAGTGGATTTCGAACGAAGTCCCGGGCAACTTCTTTGGCCCTGAGCTGCCGGGCTTCACCGACAAGCAAAACGTCTTCGTCGCGTGGGGGAGTAACAAGAACGTCGTGGGCGAGTTTCAGTCGGATCCGGAAAGCACGGCACCGCTTCCTTACACTCCGCCCATTAACAGCCCGGCGAATCCGGGCGGGGCCGTCGGCAGATTTGATGACATCGATCCTGACGACATCGTCGAACCGCGACAACGCAAGTTGATGGCCGACGACGAGCCAGACCATGCGCCAGGCGTTCTTCCCGGCGAAGATATCTCGACCTGCGTGATTGGCAATCAACATACACTCAGCCGCAACACGGACGTTATCGCCGCGCTGATCGAGGACAAGCCGTCGCTTGTCGCGCCGACGCCCGTCAAGCCGCTCGGTGGGATTCAGCGTATGTACCCGCTCGAGATCCGCAACATCGATCCGGACAACGAGGCAACGTTCTGCCTGTCGATTGCGAACCAGCCTGCCGACTTCGGCGCATCGACCGGCCTCGCCTCTTTCTACCAGCTGCCAGCCATCGGGCCCTTTGAGGACGGCGACCAGATCGACCTGTTGACGACCAGGGTGCAGAAGGGGTCGGGAGCCTCGCGCTCTGTCTTCGTTACAACGAGTAACACAAGTACGGTCATCACGGTTAACGCCTACGAGGGCGCCTGCCCAACGTTGCCTGGCGAGACCTTCGGCAACCTCGTCAACTCAGTGAGGGTTGGCAACGGCTTGTTGTTCGATCCCGAATATTGCGCAACCAATCCCTGCGATCCGGTGGCACTCAACGAGACGCACGACATTACGCTCGCCAATCCTGGCATCCAGGCGCCAGGCATTCAGGCACCTGTGTCGCTTGCCCCGGGCATACAAGCCCCGGGAATACAGGCCCCAGGCATTCAGGCGCCAGGCATCCAGGCATTCAGTTTCCTCGCGCCGGGCATCCAGGCACCCGGCATCCAGGCTCCCAGTATAGAGGCAGCTCAAATACTCGCGGCCTCCTTGCTAGCACCTGGCATTCAGGCGCCGGCATTAGTGGCGCCAGGCATCCAGGCGCCAGGCATCCAGGCACCCGGTATCCAGGCTACAGCGCTCGCCGACGCGATAGAGAACGACCCCGGCGACGTCATCTACCAGGACGTTACTTACGTCGTCAGCGCTGATGGCAATGTCACCACGACCTTCTCCGCGGATATCGCAATCAATGGTCTGCCGGGGCTTATCTCGAGCAATCCGGCGGACGTAGAGGCCGTCGTGCAGTTTGTTGCGTGGACGAATGCCGTCTACTCCACCGTCTCAAATGACGACCCGTGCCTGGTTGCTCCGGGATCCACGCAGCAGATTCTTGCCTACGACACACTTGATCAGGAGTCGGCCCAAAATCTGACGCTGCCGTATACGATCGGCGAGAATGAACAGAACCCGTACGTCGGTGACCTGTCGTTCACGGGCTCGTCCGACAAGGACATCGCACTGACCGTGCGCTTCTGGGCTACAGGAACGGCAAAGGACACGTTGGAGCAGCTCGAGCAGGACCTCAACGACTGCCGGGCCGACCCATTCTGCGACGCTGAATCGGGTAACTATGGCGCCGCGCGCCTGATCATCTTCGGCGCGAGCGCGCACCAGTGCAGCACTAACGACGCGGTCATCAACACCCAGATCGGCAACGGCACCATGACCGGTGTCCTGGAGGATTGCCTGACGAACGATGAAGAAAAAATCGTCCCCGATCTCGCGCCGCCGATCATTACCACGCCTGCGTCGGTAAGCACCGAGGCAACTGGTCCTGACGGCGCGATTGTCACCTACTCGGTGAGCGTCATCGACAACCTCGACGAGAACCCCGAACTCAGTTGCGACCCGGCATCGGGTAGCCAGTTTGCGTTGTCCCCGCTGGGCACAACGGTCAGCTGCTTCGCCAGTGACTTCAAAGGCAATTCGACGATCAGCACATTTGACGTCTTCGTCGTGGATACGACGCCGCCATTGCTGCCGGTGTTGGCCGACCTCGATGAGGAAGCGACCGGCGCGACCGGCGCCATCGTCAACTACACGTTGCCGATCGCGACCGATGCCGTGGATACAGCGGTGGACGTCAGCTGCCTGCCCGCGCCAGGTGCGACATTTACATCCGGTTCGACCGAGGTCGTGTGCACAGCCACTGACGACTTCGGCAACTCCTCGACACTGCCGTTCTTTATCAACGTGGCAGACTCGACAGCGCCGTCGCTGACCATGCCATCACAGGTCACCGTGGAACCACGCGTTGCGGGTGATCCGCTTGCTAATACCTACGCAGTGGATGCCGACGGCAACGTTGTCGTCGAAGCGAACCAGCCGCCACCCGTCGGTGCCATCATCACATTTGCGGCGACGGCCACTGACGCGGTCAATGCTACGCCCGAGATCGTCTGCAATCCGGCGTCCGGTTTTGAATTCCCCGTAGGCGACACGCTCGTGACATGTACGGCCAGCGATGGCACCAATGTCAGCGCGGAGGATTCGATAACGATCACGGTCGAAGACACTCTCGATCCGACATTCAACGTCGCCGACGGCACATCGTTCACGTTCGAGGCCAACATTCCCGCGGGAGCCTTGGTGGACCTCGCGGGCAGCGGCGCTATCGTAGCGACCGACCGTGGCGCGGAAATCGTACCAACCTGCGAGGCAACGTCCGCAGACGGCTTCACGACCAGGACGCTGCCGGATTATCTCGGAGCGGGCGACTGGTCCGTGGCCTGCTCGGTCGATGGCGTGGTGATGACGACAGTGACGGTTACCGTGCACGTCGACATCATTGACGTTGTACCGCCGGTCCTGAACGTACCGGGCGCAACCCTGACCGTGGATGCCGATGCCATAACGGGCACGGCGACCGTGGACTTCCTCGCGGACGGCGGTTTCGGCGGCGAGACGATTACGGCTACGGACAACGTCGACACCGACGTGCATATCAGCTGTAACCCTCCCAACGGTACGACATTTAACGTGCTACCCGTTGGCGACAGCCACACAGTGACCTGTATCGCCACCGACGACGGTCCGAACACGCCGGACGGGACCGAGGTCAATGTCAGCGCCCCCGTTTCATTCGGGCTTGTCGTGCAGGACGTAACACCTCCGACCGTCCCGGTACCTGTCCTTCCTGATCCAAGCAGGCCGGATATCTTCGCCGAGGCGACAGGCACCAACGGCGCAACCGTCAGCTTTGATGTTTCATCGAGCGACGTTATCGACAGTGCTCCGGTCCTCGTCTGCGCTCCTGATTCGGGTTCGGTGTTCGCCCTCGGCGGCACCGAGGTTACGTGTACCGCGACCGATTTCTGGGGCAATCCCAGCCAGGGCAGCTTCTTCGTGACGGTCGGCGACACGACGCCGCCTGTCATCACGGTGCCAGACGATATCTCCGTGGAATCGGTTTCCCCGGACGGCGTTGCCGTGGACTTCAGCGTTACGGCGACGGACATCTTCGCGGTCACGACGAGCTGCGTCGACCAGGATAGCGGCCCTGTTCAATCAGGGGATGTCTTCCCCATCGGGTTGACGACTGTTACCTGCACGGCAACCGATGCGAACGGCAACGAAGCATCCGACTCGTTCAATATCGACGTACAGTTGGGCCTGGCTATTCGCCTGATCGTGCCGAAAGGCAGTCTCCAGAGTGGTAGCACGAACCCGATCGACTGGATGTATCTCAACCCGGTCACCGGTGACGTTATTGACAGCGGACACCTGTCGCCGATGGCGAGCTGGCGTGGCCCCTACGATGATAAGGATAAGAGCTGCAGCGGGTCGACATCAGGCGCTGGTAATGGTGATGATGCCGGCAGCAGCGCCATCCGCTACTCCCCGTCCTCGAAGACCTGGCAGCTAAGCTGGAAGACGCCGGACATCAAAGGCTATTTCAAGCTATTCATCACGCCGACAGGCGAGTTTGATCCGAATGCAGTTGCCTGCGTCCGGCTGAGATAGGACTTACTCGTGCATGCCGAGCCCCTTGCGGGCTCGGCTTTGCCAAAACTGCAGCTCCGCCATGTAGCGATAGCTCGGCATGTCGTTGAGGAATATTGCGGCAGCTTCGCCGCGGCGTTCTTCGCAAATCATGAATTCGCCGGTGGCCTCTGCGAAAAGACCTGCTTCGACATAGGTTTTGCCGAGCTCGAAGTGCAGGAGCCAGAGATCGACGAGTCCGAGTGCCTCGCGTAGGAGATCCGTCGCCGACGCGTAGGCACCACCATTGCGCGCAACCATCGCCTCCAGCATTAGTCCGTAGGCCCGGGTCTGTGGCTGAATTTTGCTGACGAGTTCGCCAGCGAGTTCGGCTGTCCTGGTGATGTCCCCGGAAGCGAAATAAACGCGGGCCGCCGACATCCGCACCGGGTCTGACGACGACATCTCGAGCGCCCGTTCTGCAGCAGCCATCGCGAGATCGAAATCGCCAGCCGCAACGTGCGCCTCGGCAAGCGCAATTTGCTTGGCCGCCGCTACCCACACGTTCTCTGCCGCCACATCCTGCTCGATCGCCGGGACCAGTATTTCAACCGCGTCCTCGAACCGGCCTGTGTAGATCGCAAGATCGGCCAGTCCGAGTGTCCCGGCCGTGGCCGGTACAAAACCGGATGTCGCACTCGTCATGCGCTCGTAGGTTGCCTGTGCCGTTTCGAAATCGCCGTTTGCGATGCTGGCAATTGCGACTGGCAGGTAGGCAGCGCCATAGTCCGGGTTCTCGGCGATGAGCTCTTGTGCAGCGGCGGCGGCGGCATCAAAGTCGCCCGAGTACATCGTAAAGAGGGCGTAGTTGATGCGGTACAGCTCGCTGTTCGGGTAGATCTCCAGGAGCTGAAGACCTTTGTCCGATGCGGTCGCGAAATCGCCGGTCATGAACGCGGCAACGGCCAGGTTGTTAAGGCCCGCCGCATCGGCCGGGTACTTCTCGACGAGCTCCGAAAAGTTCTGTACCGCGTTCTCGTAATTGTTAGTGATACTGATGTAGTAGACGCCGAGGGTCCGCAGCCGTTCGCGCTCGGTCATCGTGTTCATGAGCGACAAGGCTTTGTTCCAGAGATCGGTGGCTTTCTCCGTACGCCCGAGCTTGAACTCGCCGACCGCCCAGCTGGAATAGGCGCGACCGAAGTTCGGGTCCAGCTGCGTGGCTTTCTCGTAAAGCAGCGCGGCGGCTTCGTGATCGCCCGCAAAAGCCGTGTCGAGGGCCATGGTGTAGGCCTGGGCTGCTTCGAGCGATGCAGCCGTGAATGTTTCCGTCGTCGCGTCGTCCGCGTCGAGTGTCGTGTCGCCGAGTTCTTCACGAATACCCTCGGACAACAGCCCAACGGCCGTCAGGACGGCTTCAGATCCCTTCGCCTTTGACGAGACTTCGAAAGCGGGCTCGCCTGACTCGGGATCGATTGCTGATAGCTCCAGTTCGAATCCGGAACCGTCAGGATTGATCGAACCAGCCAGGACGAGATCGATACCTTCACGGACAGCGACTAGCCGGGCTGCCGCGGCATCGAGTGTCTCCACGCCATCCTGGAGCCTGGTGGCCAGACTCAACGCATTATTGCGTTCGTACGACGTGATGTGCGGCGCGCCCTCGACGCCAATGACCAGCGCCTGTTCGAGCAGGCCGTCGAATAGCGGGTTGCCCGTGTTGTTGCCAAAGTTCGCGATCAATATCGAAACCGGATCCGGTTCCTCGACGGGCTGCCCCTCGCGAGTGAGGATGAGGTACACCGAGAAGATCAGCGCCACGACCAGGATACCGATGACGGCGAAGTCCATCTTGCGGCTGCCGATCGGCTCGATAATCGTATCTGTCGCGTCGGGCTGAACCTCAATGCCGCGGCTTGAGACATCGTAGATCCAGGCCAGGACCAACGTGACCGGGAAACCAATGACTGCGGCGATGATCAGCGCCTGCATCACCCATTCCGGAGCGTTGAAGGTAGGCAGCACGACGCTCGCCCCTTCGATAGCGATCCAGCAAACACCGACGTAGAGGCCCGCCGTCCGGAAGACCTCGCGCCGCCGCAATTCCTTGATAAATCGATTCATTATTCTGCTTAGTCGGAATGGCTGGGCAACCAATTGAGTCTAGCATGCGGCCGGGGTTCAGTGGATGCAACAGCACGGAAGCCAACAGTCTCGTCAGGTCATGTTTATGCTAGTGTCACTGCATCCAATAAGAACAGGAAAGAAACCATGAAGAAGCTTCTCCAACTCGTCCTTGTCGCAACTCTCGCATTCACGGTGCCGCACACCGCGCTTGCAGACGACCAGAAATCTATCCTCGTGACTGGGGCCAGCACGGGCATCGGCCGAAACCTGGCGGAAACACTGGCTGAGAACGGCTACCACGTGTACGCGGGCGCGCGTAAGGACAAGGATTTAGAAGCGCTGAATGCGATCGAAAATGTCACCGCCGTAAGACTGGACGTTACCAAGCAGGACCAGGTTGATGCGGCTGTCGCGATGATCAAAGAGAAAGGTACGGGCCTGTACGCTCTCGTCAATAACGCAGGTGTTGGCGGCGGCCGCGGACAAGTCGTCGACTCCCCTCTCGATAACACGAAGTTCGTTTACAGCGTAAACGTCGAGGGCGTCTACCGCACGACCAAGGCTTTTGCACCGTTGGTTATCGAGTCCAAGGGTCGCATCATTACGACAGGATCTATCGCGGGAACGATATCGGCGCTCCCTGGCTTCAGCGTCTACAGTGGCAGCAAACACTGGATCGAAGCATTTACGGACGCGTTCGCCGAAGAAATGAAGCCTCACGATGTCACGGTCAGTGTCGTTGAGCCTGGCAACTACAAATCTAACATTCGTCGCACCAGCGTCTCTCGTGATCTCAAGCAGGTTGAAGCTGCGGGAGGCGAAGTAACCGAGGAAATGAAGAAGGCCGCCGAAGCGACGGCCGCGCGCGAATTGTCCTACAAGGAGCCCGACGAGGTATCCGAGGCGTTCATGCATGCGCTGTTCGATGACAAGCCGCTGCGTCGCTACGTGGTTGTTCCCAACAGGGAAGAACAGGACTACACGATACTCACACAGATCAATGAGCTCGTGCAGCTAAACGAATGGGGGCCGCACAGCTACACCCGTGACGAGTTGGTCGAGGCGCTCGATGCAGCCCTCGCTGGAGAAACACCCTCGGAGTAAACCGGGTAGTCTGAAGACGGCCATGCCCACAAACGTCACACCTGAGTACAAAAAAGCGGAAGAGGCGTATCGCGCGGCACGCGAACCGAAAGAGCGCCTCGACTGCCTGAAGGAAATGCTGCGGACGATCCCAAAGCACAAGGGCACGGAGCACCTGCAGTCCGACATAAAGACGCGCATCAAGACGCTGAGCGAGGAGCTCGCCGGCCCGAAGAAAGGGGGTCGGCGCAGTGGGCCTTCGCACGTGGTGCGAAACGAAGGCGCGGGCCAGCTTTGTATGATCGGGCCGCCCAATGCCGGCAAGTCGAGCCTGCACGTCGCACTAACCGGCTCGCACAGTGACATTGGCCCCTATCCCTACACCACCCACCTGCCGGTCCCGGGCATGATGCCGTACGAGGACGTTCACTTTCAGCTCGTGGACCTGCCGCCAGTTTCAGACGAATTTTTCGAGCCCTGGCTTGTCAACACGCTGCAGCACGCCGATGGCATCCTGCTCGTGATCGACGTGGCCGATCCTGAGTGCCTCGAGCAGGTACCGACCGTGCTTGAGCGGCTCAGGGAGAAGAAGATATTTCTCCGGTCGGCATGGCCCGGGCTGGAATCCGACAGCCAACAGGACGCAGAAGAACACGATGACCCGTTTCGCCTCGACCTGCCGACCGTGTTGATCGCCAACAAGAGTGACCTCGACCCGGATCCCGAGGAAGTCAAGATCCTCGAAGAGTTGCTCGGGCTACGCTACCCCGCCCTGACCGTATCGTCGGAAACCGGCGACGGACTCGACCAGCTTGGTCCGTTCCTGTTCAAAGCGCTCGAAATTGTTCGCGTGTATACGAAGACACCGGGCAAACCTGCCGACGATGACAAACCGTTCACGGTGAGGCGCGGCGACACCGTGCACGACGTTGCGAGCCTTGTTCACAAGGACATTGCCCAGGGGCTCAAGTTCGCGCGCATGTGGGGCGATGACGTATTCGATGGCCAGCAGGTCGGGCCGGACCATCTCGTCGCCGATAAGGACATCGTGGAGCTGCACACCAGGTAGAACCTGACAGTCCGCGAGTACGTATAAACCACCATCCCGACGATCCGTCGGCGCACTGTAGCAGGCGTATACTGGAACGGGATTGTGCACCACGATCGAGGTGGACACTATGGCAACAGAAACACTGAAGAACTTTCTCGACAGCAACCACGTCAAGTACACCATTATCACCCACTCGCCCGAGTACACGGCTCAGGAAATTGCCGCAAGCGCTCACATACCA
>Ga0209456_10000123_pt1 | contig 41690 bp, 24 predicted proteins | sample COG_11_FD_184755 | JGI IMG/M metagenome (GOLD analysis project Ga0209456, IMG submission 184755) | Pelagic marine sediment microbial communities from the LTER site Helgoland, North Sea, for post-phytoplankton bloom and carbon turnover... | ecosystem: Environmental > Aquatic > Marine > Neritic...
CGAGGCCAGCGCACGCAGGCCGACCAGCAGGATCAACAGGCTGATGACGCTGGCCAGCACCGGCCGGTTGACAAACAGGTCGGTGAATTTCATCCGCCGTCGACCGTGGCTTCCAGTTTTATGCTGTTATCGATACTGACCGCCTGACCGTTGCGCAGTTTGTTCTGACCGGCGGAGACCACCTGCTGGCCGGCCTGCAGACCTTCGACAATTTCCACTCGCCCGGCGCGCATTTCCCCGCTTTTGACCGGGCGGCGCTGCACAATCTGGACGCCGTCTTTATCCTCGATAATGAATACCGATTCACCGTAGGGGTTATAGGTAATCGCGGTGCGCGGCAGAGTAAGAATGCTGTCACGCGCCGGCAGCACTGTTCGCACTTCGGCAAACATGCCGTGACGCAGCAGGTAATCGGGGTTGTCCAGGGTTGCACGCAGCCGCAGGCTGCGGGTGCCCGATTCGATGCCGGGGTTGATAGCGCTGATGGCGCCCTCGAAGGTACGCCCCGGATAGGCCTGCACCTCGACTTTGACCCGCTGCCCGACCTTGACTTTCGCGAAGTGGCGCTCGGGCAGTGTGTAATCGACAAATACCGGGTCCAGTGCCTGCAATGGCACGATGGTCGCCCCGGGTGACAGGTACTCACCCAGATTGACTTCCACGATACCGAGTTGTCCGCTGAATGGTGCACGGATGACCTTCTTGCCGATCACCGCGCGTTTGGAGGTAACCGTGGCCGCGGCACTGTCCATCTGTGCCCGTGACTGATCATATTCCGATTGTGAAACCGAGCGGTCCTTGACCAGCTTACGGGCACGATCGAACTGCAGCCTGGCCAGCGTGTGCTGTGCAATCAGACCGTCAAGTTCGGCTTGATCGACACTGTCGTCGAGCTGCAGAATGATGTCACCGACCTCGACGTGCTGGCCGGACTCCGCCAGGATCTCCCTGACCTGTCCCGGCACTTCGGTGGTAACAGAGACACCCTGGGTCGCTTCGACGCTGCCGACGGCGTGCAGATAAGGCTGCCAGGTTTCCAGTGTGACTTCCACCGCAGCAATCGTGGCCGGTGGTTGCGGCTGTGCCATCATGGCGGCCATCTTCTGCCCGCTGAAATGCTTCCAGCCGAAAATGCCGCCGAACATGGCCGTCAGCAGCAGGAGAACCAGAATGAGGCGTTTGATCACTTGAAGATATACCTTTAACTGCCATGCCCTGAATTATGACCGGCCCGGCCCGGGCGGAGTTCAATTGGGAGTTCAATTGAGAGTGACAGGTATTCTGCGGGTATTCGCCGGGTCCGGCAAGTGAACAAGAGCGCATAGCGCCCCCTGCGCTCGCTGGCCGGCCGGGTTGTTGCACGCCGCGGCTGCGTTATGAATGCGCAGTCTGTATACTCGCTGTGTGTCGCCGCAACGCAAAGTCCAGCGTTACTCTGCTTATTTCAAAGGCTGGTGCCAGGCTTTTGGTGAGCACGAAAATCTGTCCCGGAAAGATGACGCCATCGACTGGCTGTCAGCCGAGAATCAGGTTGGTTTCATTTTACCCATGGAGTTGACTAAAGCGCTTTATCGGAAAGTACTCGGCAGGCGACGCGAGTCTCCGATTTTGACCATCAGCCGGAACTGTGTGCGGGTCGGCGAGTTTCATTACACGCTGTCGACAACAGGGGACAAAGCAGGCACTGATGCGCTCAGGCAGCTCCTGGAAAACCCGGGTGAGTTGCACCTGTATTTGAGCCACCACTTTCTTTACCAGTCCGGCACCAGGATTATCACCCTCTCGCGCAAGCAGCCCCTCGCCATCATTTACAAGCAAATCAGGCCGATGTATATCGAGCTGACCTGAAAGAACCGCACTCCACAGGAATACCGGGGTTGCATCACAAGCCGACGGCAGGCACTACCCTTTATAAATACCCCTTGACTAAACCGGACTGGCGTCTACACTTCCAATACCTGACTAATCAACTCGGGTATCTAAATACCATAGCACTGAACACGACCGGACCGCATGCGGCATGTGGAAGCCGCTATAGAACAAGTGCCGTGAATGGAGGAAGACATTATGCCACCCCTGCCAAGGCAGCTGGATCGCTCTGATAGACAGATCAACCCGCCCACTGATCTCAAATGGGTTCTGGCGGCTGTGTCCGTCGTCCTGACCACAACCCTGGTGGTCATGCTGAACGATCACCTTTAAGAAAATAAACCTCACCCTGAAAGGCCCCTCACCTGCGAACAGACCGGGCGGTGCCATGGCGCACGATGCCTGTGCCGGCGGCGTTGGTATGACGTGTAACAGCTGATCACATGATGTTGAGACCATCGGCGTCTTAATCTACAATATCTAGTGACTGATCGCGTCAACGGAGGGAACCCGCAGGATGAAAACCGTGCTCATTACACTGGCCTTTATCGCCGCTTCACTGTCTCTGATTTCCGCCGCCACCCCGGATCCGAGCGGCAGCGGGCAAACCGCAACAACGACTGACCGGCAGGCCGGGCATCGAACAGCCCACCCGCCACCTGCACAACAACCCACCCCCGTCAGAGCTTTGCCCACTCCGGCGTCAACCTTACCCTCCGAACTGGAACAGCTGCGCGCCGCACTGGGCAGTAACCGGGAGGAATTGCAGTGGGTGCAGGAACTGCTCCAGCAGGCCGGTGAAACCCTTTACTGGGCACAGACGCGGCACCAACAGAACGCCATCATGCAACAGACGCTCGAAGATCAACTGGCCGCCGTCGCGGCGGCCTATCAGGCAAGACAGACCCAGGTAACACAACTTGCCGGAGAACTGGAAGCGGTGAAAGCCTCCCTGTCCGCAAACAACTGGCAGGACAGCGACACCCAGGCACACATCCAGGCACTGGAAAAGGATCGCGAACAGCTGCGCCAGGCTCTCGCCGACCGCGATCAGCAGCTGGCTACGATGGACAAAGAACTGCAGGCTGCCCGGGCCGACCTTCAGCAGGCGCAAGCGGAGACGGCGCCAGCCAGGCAGCAACTGTCCAGCACCTGCAATCAAACCTGCCAGGCGCAACACGCGGCACTGAACGATGAACTGACAGGTCTGCGCTCGTCCGAAACAGATGCGCGCCAATCCCTGGTCAATGCCAACACCGCGCGCTACCGGCTGCAGACGGAACTGGCTGCCTGCAGTGAAAGCCTGATCCAGACCAAGGCCAGTTTCGCCAGCATAGAAGTGGCAGCCGAACAGCCACCATCGCCACCCGCCAGCCCCGATGATGCCGCAAAAGCCGAAGCGGCGGCAGTCGGCAGCGCGGCTGGCCTGAGCGAAGACAGTGGCGCGGTCAGCCTGAACGACAGTCCGGTATCGCTGCAGGGTGTAAAGTTTCGTTATGACTCATCCGAACTCACCGATGAGTCACGCGCTATCCTCGACCGGGTCGCCGCAGTGTTGCGCAAGCAAACGCACGTCCGCCATGAAGTCGCAGGGCACACAGACTCCCAGGGAAACCCGGCCTATAACCTGCGGCTGTCCCAGCGGCGCGCCGAAACCGTCAGGAACTATCTGATCTCACGCGGCGTCGATGCCGGTAATCTGAAAGCACACGGTTACGGCGGTTTGCAGCCGATCGCGGATAACAGCACCTGGGCGGGCCTGGTCAGCAACCGCCGCGTCGAGTTGCGCGGGGTACACTGATGCCGCCACGACGGCGCTTAACGAGCGGGTCAGAGGGAAAAAACTGTCTGAAAGTACAAAGAAAAATGTCCCTTTAGGGTATTGACTTTTCTCTGCAGCCGGGAATTGCCCGATAATTGTTATGCACAGGTAACATGCGTCTATAAGAAAATCATTGAACAAAGCGTGAACCGCCTCACCCTCAGTCTATAAAAGGCATGCAACCTATTGTTATATATGCATATGACTATTTTGGGGCGGAAATGTCCGATTTAACATAGATACTGTATTTTTAGCGCTTACAGAGCCTTTCAAGGACTTAATCCACAAAGATATCCACAGGACCTGTGGATATCTATTCGGAGTGAATCAGCAGTTCCTTATAACCCTTGAATTCTCTACCATGCCACCCCACCTCTGAAACACTCAGAAGAGACAGAAAGCCAGCTATGGATATCGATCACCCGGAAGACTCCGCTCCAGAAAACACCGCGTCCGCCAGTGGACTGGTTCGAGCCAAAGATATATTGCCTGGCGCCATACCGATTCTGCCCACCGCCGAACGTCCGTTCTTCCCTGGCCAGGTCATTCCGCTGCTGATTGACCCCGAACAATGGGCCGAAACGATTAAAGCGGCACAGGAAAATGCCAACAGCGTCATCGGCCTGATACTGGTGAAGACCAGGCGCGCAGAACACGCCGCTGTGGATGATTTTTACCCTATGGGGACCGCCTGCCGCATTCACCGCGTCAGCCGGATAGACGGGCGCATGCAGGTATTGCTGGAAGGTCTGCAACGCTTCCGTGTTTCCGACTGGTTAAATACCAGCGCTCCGTTCAGTGCGCGGGTCAATTACTTCCCGGAAGAACGTTACGAGGAAATTGCCGAGATCAAGGCCTATGCCATTGCCATCATCAACACCATCAAGGAACTGGTACCGCTGAATCCCTTGTACGGCGAAGAGTTCAAACTGTTCCTGGATAACTTCCACCCCAACGATCCTTCACACCTCGCTGATTTTGCCGCCAGCCTGACAACATCCGCCAACGAGGAACAACAGGAGGTCCTGGAAGCGATTGACCTGCTGACCCGGCTGGAACGTGTGCACGTGCTTATCAGCAAGGAACTGGAGGTCGCCAAGGCTCAGGCGGATATTCGTAAACAGGTCGAAGAGGAAATGCAGGAATACCAGCGTGACCACATCCTGCGTGAACAGATGAAAGTCATCCAGAAAGAGCTGGGTATATCCAAGGACGATCGCACCGCAGAAGCCGACAAGTTCAAGGAACGCATTGAAACACTGACCCTCCCCGAAGCCGCGCAGAAACGCATCGATGAAGAGATGCAGAAGTTCTCGGTGCTGGAAACCGGTTCACCGGAATACGCCACCACACGAAACTATCTGGACTGGCTGACGCAGCTGCCGTGGGGCCGTTACAGCGAGGATCAACTCGATCTCGACGAGGCCAGAAAAATTCTTGACGAAGATCACGACGGACTGGCAGACATCAAACAGCGCATTCTGGAGTTCATCGCCGTCGGCATCATGAAGGGCGAGGTATCGGGCTCCATCATTCTGTTTGTCGGCCCGCCCGGCGTCGGCAAGACGTCACTGGGCCGCTCGATCGCACGTTCCCTGGGGCGCAGGTTTTTCCGCTTTTCACTCGGTGGTATGCGCGATGAGGCGGAAATCAAAGGCCATCGGCGTACTTATATCGGTGCCATGCCGGGCAAGTTTATCCAGGCGTTCAAGGATACCCAGTCGGCCAACCCGGTCATCATGCTCGACGAGATCGACAAGGTCGGCGCCTCTTATCAGGGTGACCCGGCGTCGGCGCTGCTGGAAGTCCTGGACCCGGAACAGAACAGCGATTTCCTGGATCACTACCTGGACGTACCGTTTGATTTGTCCAAGGCCCTGTTCATCTGCACCGCCAACCAGCTCGACACCATCCCCGGTCCCCTGCTCGACCGCATGGAAGTCATTCAGCTTTCGGGCTATCTGGCCAGTGAAAAACTGGAAATCGCCAGGAACCATCTGCTGCCGCGACAACTCGAACGCAACGGCCTGAAAAAACGCGGGCAGTTGCGTATCGGCAAGGCGGCCCTGCGCAAGATCATCGAAGAGTATGCACGCGAGGCCGGCGTACGCCGGCTGGAAAAATACCTCGGCGCCATTGCGCGCAAGGCGGTGGTTAAAATTCTCGAGGGTGAAAAAACCCCCATCCATGTGCGCGCCGGCGATATCGAGGATTATCTGGGCAAGCCCGTTTTCGCCAAGGAAAAACAGCTTTCCGGTGTGGGCGTCATCACCGGCCTGGCCTGGACGGCAATGGGCGGCGCCACCCTGAGTATCGAGGCGACCCGCATTCACAGCTTCAGTCGTGGCTTCAAACTCACCGGGCAGCTGGGCGACGTGATGCGCGAGTCCGCGGAAATCGCCTACAGCTATATCCTCTCCACCGCGGAACGCTGGGGGGCATCGGCCGATTTCTTCGAACAATCCCTGATACATCTGCACGTACCCGCAGGCGCCACACCCAAAGACGGGCCCAGCGCCGGCATCACCATGGCCAGCACCCTGTTGTCCCTGGCCAGGCGACGCAAGCCGGTACGCAGGCTGGCCATGACCGGCGAACTGACCCTGACCGGGCAGGTACTGCCGGTGGGTGGCATTCGTGAAAAAGTTATCGCGGCAAGACGCGCCAACATCAAGGAGCTGATCCTGCCGGAAGCCAATAAAGGCGACTACGAGGAAATCCCGGACTATATCCGCGAAGGTATCAGCGTGCACTTTGCCGGACAGTTCGCGGATGTGGTGCCCCTGTTGTTCGAGAAGTGATCGTTCTCTTCAACACAATACTCCTGGCGTGGAACAGCGGCGAGATACCGTTAGCAGATCTTTTGGCATGTCGTTGCAGCCCGACACAACATCTAGGCGTTCTTCTGCCGGGTACGATTGGAGATTACCAGCGGGCTCTCAAGAGACGTCGTGAACTCCACCATCCCCTGGTTGACCAGACCTTCCATATCTGTGTTAAGCCGCTCATAGAGATCATCAGATGAAATCCTGCGGGTGCCATACAGGCCAACCCAGGCATTACGTCCGTTGTCTTTAGCCAGATAGGCGGCCTGGTCAGCGATGGTGGCAACCTGCTCCCAGGACAGCAGCCGGGGTTTCTTTGGCGCAAAAGAAAACATGGTCACACCGATGGACGCCGTGAGTCGCGCAACATGCCCGCCACCCATCTGGTACTTGTGAGCCGCCAGTTCGACACGGATGCGTTCGGCAGATTTTTCCGCGCCGAGACGATTGGCATGACGACCTATGATAAAAAATTCATCCCCACCCCAGCGAACAATGGTGTCTGACTTGCGGCAGCAGGCCTGGAGGATATCCCGGACCTGTTGCAGAGCCAGATCCCCGGCGTGGTGTCCATAGGTGTCATTGATGGGTTTAAATCCATCGAGGTCGATCATCATAAAGGAGAGACCCGGGGCAATATCCACCACGGGTGTCGACTCGGCTTCGTGCTGCTCATCTGCATATCTGTCCAGCACAGCGATTTCAGACTCGATAAACTGCTGCAGGTAGCGACGGTTATTCAGCCCGGTGAGCGGGTCAGTGACACTCGCCTTTTCAAGCTGGGAGGTCAGATCCTCGAGTTCCTGATTGCGCTCGGCAAGCTCCTGCGTGCGCACCTGAACCTGTTGTTCCAGCACCTCGCGTTGCTGCGCCGCCTGCTTGAGTTTGCCGGCCTGATAACGCACCACGGACAGCACCAGGCCCAGCGCCAGTAAAATGTAAGAGGCATAGGCCCAGCCGGATTTCCACGGCGGCGGCGTCACATGCAAATTGACAGCGGCGGTGTGCCGGCTCCAGACACCCTCATTGTTGGAACCTTTGACTTTGAAGGTGTAGTTGCCGGGGGGAAGATTGGTGTAGGTCGCGCGCCTGAAACGACCGGGGTCGTTCCACTCGCTCTCGAATCCCTCCAGCCTGTAGCGGTACTGGTTTTTATCCGATGACGAATAGTCCAGGGCCGAGAATTCGAAACTGACCGAATAGTCACGGTAATCGAGTGTGACATCCGCGGTTTGTGAGTCTGTACTATAGCTGCGTGCCACTGGAGCCAGATGCAGAAAAGCGGTTACCGCAACCGAGGGATGGTGCGGATTCGAACGTACCTGGCGGGGCTGGAATTTGACAAGCCCATCCGTACCACCGAAATACAGAGTACCGTCGGTGCTGTGGAAGCGGGCGCCGAAGTTGAATTCGTCACCCGGCAGACCGTTCATTTTATCGAAATGACGCACATCGCCGGAACCGGGATAGAACCGCGACAGACCACGATTGCTGCTTAGCCAGAGAGCACCCACCTCATCTTCAAGAATACCGTGCAGCGTATTACTGGCCAGCCCTTCCCGTTTGCCGTAGCGGCTGAATACGGGCCTCCCGGCTTGACGATCGGCAGGCAGCCAGCGGTTCAGGCCACCATCGCGGGTTGCGATCCAGAGCGACCCCTCCGCACCTTCCAGGATCTCCCAGGCCGTGTCGCTGCCAAGACTGGTGGCGTTGGCGGGGTCGTGCCGATAATGGTCGAACGACCCGGTGTTTTCGTCAAACCCGTTCAACCCGCCATCCTCTGTGCCGATCCACAACATCCCGGAACTGCCGCGGACAATCGACAACACCCGATCACTGCTGAGGCTTGAACTGTCATTCGGGTCATGACGAAACACCCTGAACTGTCCGGTGCGCGGATCGTATCGGTTGAGTCCACCGCCATAGGTGCCCACCCACAAGGTCCCATCGTCGTCTCCCTGGATACAGGTCACGCCATCCGCACTGAGTGACTGCTTGTCTTCAGGGTTATGCCGGTAGTGGGTGAATCCGCCGGTTGCCGTATCAAGGCGATTCAGTCCCGCGTTACGCGTCCCCGCCCAGACGCTGCCGGCTTTGTCGGCGAACACCGTCATCACCCGATTATCGCTCAGTGTGTTGCGTCCGGTCGGATCATGTCGAAAACTGACCACATGACCGGAGACAGGGTCCAGCCGGTCGAGCCCACCCCCATAGGTGCCAACCCAGATCGAGCCATCCGGCGCCCCGCTGATGCCGGTGACCAGGTTATTGCCCAGCCCCGGCTTGCCATCCGCTTCATTCTGATAGTAAGTGAACGCATCACTGACGTAGTTCCACCAGCTGACGCCCTTGTATGTCCCGACCCAGAGCACCCCGCCACGATCCTGAAAAACGCTTATCACACGATCATTGGCGATGCTGGCGTCGACTGCCGGATCATGGGAATGGGAGAAAAAGCCCGGTATATCGGGACGCCACTCGTCAAGACCGCCATCGGTGGCGATCCAGACCGTGCCGTCGCGATCCTGGTAGATACTGCGCACCTCGTTGTGGCTCAGGCTATAGGGATTCGCCGGGTCGTGCTGAAGACGCTTGAAGCTGTCATCGATCGGATTGAACAGATTAACCCCACCCGAATAAGTGCCGACCCAGAGCCGGCCCTGGCGATCCTCATAAAGACTGCGTATGCGGTCATCGCTGAGGCTCTCCGGCCGGGATTTGTCATGGCGGTAATGGAAAAATTCTCCGCTGTCCCGGTCAAAGCGGGCCAGCCCACCGCCATCGGTACCGATCCACATCACTCCGGCGTGGTCTTCGAGGATCGCCAACACCTTGTCGTTCGCCAGGCTGTGGGAAACAGTCGGGTCATGACGATAGTGAACAAAACTGCCATCGTCAGGATTGAAGCGATTCAGGCCATTGCCGTCCGTGCCAATCCAGAAAACTCCATTCTTGTCCTGATAGATGACGCGAACGCGGTCGCCACTGAGGCTCGCGGGATCATCAGGATTGTGTCTGAAATGGGTGAAATTGTCGGACGCAGGCTCGTAGCGGCTCAATCCGCCGCCATCCGTCCCAACCCAGATTTGACCGGCATTGTCCGCGTAGACCGTCCATACCCAGTCATGGGAGAGTGAATGCGGCTGCGCCGAATCCTTCTCATAGACCTCGAACTCGTACCCGTCGTAGCGGTTCAAGCCCTCCTGGGTGCCGAACCAGATAAATCCCTGCTGGTCCTGGGCGATCGCGTTCACGGTCGACTGGGTCAGCCCGTCAGGGACCGATAAGGTCGAGAACTGGATATTGCGCGGCATAAGCCGGGACCCGGCATCCGCACCCGGCACGTTATCGGCGGCAGCGACAATGCGCAGGGTTGACAGCAACACCAGCAGCAGCCCTGCCAGCAACATTGACCGGTCGCGCAAACCCGCATGCGGTGATGGCAGACGGTGTTTTTTTATGATTCTTGCCATAGCCTCAGAGCAATCTGTGAATTGCGGAAACAGCTCAACTCTGTGGCCATTGACGACCGGGGGCACAGATACCTGATAGTCATCCAGGGAGTATCCCCACCTCCCCCCACCGGCAGGAGGATTGTTCCCGCGTTTTTCTCGGGGAAACCGGCCTCCTGGTGGGATGGCTGGAAAAACATGTTTCAATCCCTGTCGGTTTTTCTCGCCCAGCCGCTGGCTTCGGGCCTCTGCAGCAGGCGCAGAAAATCCGCCGCCGGCTGGGGCCTGGCATAGCCGAAACCCTGGCCGAAGTGACAGCCGGCCGCGGAGAGAAAACGGTACTGGGCCTCGGTCTCCACCCCTTCGGCGGTGACCCGCAGACCCAGCTCTCTGGCCATGGCGATAATCGCGGCCACGATCCGGCCGGCGTTGGATTCATGCGGGATATCGGTCAGAAAGGCCCGGTCGATCTTCACCGTGCTCCAGTGCAGGCGGGTCAGATAGGCCAGCGCCGAATAACCGGTGCCGAAATCGTCGATGGCGATGCGCACCCCCCGGGCGTTGAGTGCTTTAAACGCCTTCTCGATCAGCGGCAGGTACTCGACCACCTGACCCTCGGTGATTTCCAGCTCCAGGTCGCTGTAGTCAATCCCGGCGGCCTCCACCGCCTCGCTCACCATATCGACAAAGTGTTCGTCGCTGAGCTGGGTGGGAGAGACGTTCACGGCCATACGCAGATGGCCATGGCCCTGCTGTTGCCAGCGCTTGAGCTGTTGACAGGCTTCATTCATCACCCAGCGGCCGATGGGGACGATCAGCCCCATCTCCTCGGCCAGCGGAATAAAGCGGTCCGGGGCGATCAACTCGCCCGCCCCGGAGCGCAGGCGCAGCAGGGCCTCGGCGCCCAGGGTGCGCTGCGTTTCGATATCGAACAGCGGCTGGTAGTGCAGCTCAAAACGCTTGTGCTCCAGCGCCTCCTCGAGTTCGGCGGCCATCCACACCCGGGTCTGCAGCTGTTCGAGCAGCTTTTGCGAGAAAAAATGATAGGGCGAAGGGCTGCACGGGTCGCTCGCGTGCAGGGCGATGCGCGCAAAGCGCATCAGCAGGGCCGGCTCGCCGGCATCCACGGGAAAGCGGGCGATACCGAGACCGGCGTTGACGTGCATGCGCAGGCCTTCGAGGGTATAGACGCCGCTGCAATCGTTGAGCAGACGCTGGGCGATAGTGGCAAGCTGGTCGCTCTCCGTCTGGCCGTCGAGAATGAGCACGAACTCGTCCTCGGCGATCTGCTCCAGCAGATCATTGCCACGCAGGCCCGCCCGCAGGCGGTTGCCGACCAGCTGCAACAGTTGCTGGCCGATGCACCGCCCGAAGGTCTCTTCCAGCAGGCGGTATTCATTGAGTCGCAGCACACAGAGCGCGCCCGGACGGTCGGCGTCCTTGAGACGCCGCAGGGTGTCCAACACCTCGGCAGGAACACCATCCAGTCCGTGCTGAGAACCGGCCCTGTTCCAGATAGAAACCAGGGAGGTCGGCGTAGCGGTGTCGGCCATTGCACGGGGACAGCCTGCTTCAGTCGCGCTGTCGGCCGGTTGGGGAAATTCGATGACATTGTCCATCGCGAGACCCGGGGCGCCGGCTTGTGCGTTTTGATTATTGACCAACATCGGGAGTCCTCTTGCACCTGTGCTGTGATGACGGTTCCAGGATAAGGACGGGGCAGGCGTTCAGACCTGCCCCGCCACCGGGACGACCTAGTCGTCGTTCAACAACATGGTCTGGCTCTGGGTATCCAACAGCGGCGTTGCGTCGGCGACCGCATCGGACCAGAGGTAGCCGTCGGACCAGAGGTAACCGTCGCTCCACAGGTAACCATCGGACCACAGGTAGCCGTCAGACCACAGGTAACCGTCAGACCAGAGGTAGCCGGCACTCCACTGAGTATCGGACCACAGGTAGCCGGAGTTCTCGACCAGGATCACCTGGCTGCCGTCATCGGCCGTGCCAAGCGCCATGGTGGGTGACAGGGCGGGAACCGTCATCACACCAGTCTCGTCCATCGCTGCAGAGACATCCAGCACACCGGCGCCGACTACCGTGGGATCACCGTCGATCTTGCGCGCTGAGCGCATCAGGCGGGCCTTGATGGTATCCGGGCTCAAGCTGCCGTCCTTGTCGAGCATGCGCGCTGCGGTGGCCGAGACCATGGCCGCGGCCATGCTGGTGCCGGAGAGCTCCAGGTAGTCGTCGTTGCAGTTGTTGGCATCACAGACCACCACGCGGTCGGCCAGGTCGGTGCGCAGTACCGCCACCTCGGGGATCGGTGCCACCAGGCGGTTACCCGGGGCCAGCAGGTCGGGCTTCAGCACATGGTCGTGCAGGGTCGGGCCGCGTGAGGAGTAGGTGGAGACGAAGTCATCCGTGAGGTTGGTGCCGGTCTCGTTGTCGGTGAGCGAGCCGACGGTGATGACCTTGCGGGCGTTGCCCGGGCTGGTGATGGTGAAGTGCCCGTCGCGGCCGTAGTTGCCGGCCGAAGCCACCACCACGATGCCGGCATCCCACACCGCCTCGGCCGCCTGTACCAGCGGGTCATCGGCGGCGGCCGTCTCCACGCCCTTGCCGAGCGACAGATTGACCACGCGGATACCCTTGCTATCCCCGTACTGCAGAACCCAGTCGAGGGCGGCGATCACGTCCGAGGCATTGCCGCGGCCGTCACTGTCCAGCACCTGCAGTGAAGTGACCACGGCATCCCGCGCCAGACCCCGCGTCGCACGATGGTTGTCCGACTCGCCACCATCGCCGGTGATGATGCCGGCCACGTGGGTGCCGTGGCCGAAGGCGTCGACGAGCGCTGTATTCTGGCTACTGCCGGGAACGGCGCCGTTCAGAAACGTGTACTGTTTGAACTGGTTGTTGGTCACATCGTCGTGACCAGCCACGCCCGAGTCGATGACGGCCACGCCAATAGCCTTACCTATATAGAGGTTATTATGGCCGGAAACTGGCTCGTTAGCCGTCAGGCGCGCGGCCTCGGTGAAGCCCTCGACGGGGCTGTCCAGGGTGACGAACTTGACCTTCGAGTCGTTGATCAGGGCATTGAGCTTTTTGGCCTTGATCTTCAGGGACCGCATCTTCAGCTTGCCATAGACGCGCTTGTCTGTTGCACCCAGGCCATTGAGCCGGTTGTCTTCGGCCTGACCGGGTTTGGCGTGGTACTGGACGATGACACTTACACGCTCTTTGCCACCGCCCTGCGCCTTGTCCGTGAGCTTCTTGCTCAACTTGTCGTTGGCGGCAAAGCCCGTTGCCGTGAACACGACCAGGGCAAGGCCGGCGATCAGGTTGAAAAGGTGTGTATGTTTCATGGTTGCTGTCCTGATTTGTTGACATCATTTTTCCCGCCAAGCTGCACGTGGTCTGCCTTTTATGGCGCAATGGTTGTGCCAACTGCGTCACAGCTTCCCTGTAACTCACGCCACACATTTTTAATACTGCCAATATTTCAGTGAGATAGAGGCTATCGTTCTGCTGATAATGACTGACAGGAGGCGGCGATTGCAGCGCTTGGGTACGTTGAGCTCATTGCAGATCAACGGGAATTTCGGTGCATCCACCGAAATTATGGTGTGTTCAAGAAAATTGTGAGCTGCATTACAACAATATCGGTGCATGCTCCAGCATGCACATTGACCATGGACCTTACTAAGGGTCCGCGTCTCATTTGAATCACATTTTCCGTGGCAAGAGACTGTAGTACCACTTTGGAAGAGTTGTGTAGCGCTGAACAGTGGGTGTTCGATCGGATTCCGCCTGGACGTGCCAGGAAGATAGACTCAGTCGACGGCCTGTTTTTTACGCAGATTCGCTACCGGGAAATGACTCTTCAAGAAGACCTCAGCTTCATCGGCGGGAACCGGCTTACCCAGTAAAAACCCCTGCACGACATCGCATCCGTTCTGCTTCAAAAACGCAAGCTGCTGTTGGGTCTCGATACCCTCGCCAATAACACTCATACCCAGACTCTTTGCCATCGCAATGATGGCACTGACAATGGCCGCGTCATCGGGGTCTGTGGCGATATCTCGAACAAAACTGCGATCGATTTTCAAGACATCCAGGGGGTATTTCTTCAAATAAGCCAGCGATGAATAACCGGTGCCGAAATCATCGACTGCGATGGACACTCCCATCTCCTTCAGCGCGCTCAAGGATGCAATGGTAACCTTGGGATCTTTCATGACCATGCTTTCGGTCAATTCCAGCTCAAGATATCTCGACTCGAGTCCGGTGGCAGCGAGTATCCCGGCAACGCCCCTGGCCAGGCTGTCATCATAAAACTGCCGGCTGGACAGGTTGACTGCAATCCTAACCTGCCCCTTCCCTTCAATTTGCCAGGTCTTCACCTGTGCACACGCCGTCTGCATGACCCATTCGCCGATTATACCGATCAGTCCGGTATCCTCTGCAATCGGGATAAAATCAGAAGGCGGGATAAAGCCGCGCTGCGGGTGGTTCCATCTAAGCAGCGCCTCCATCGCCACCACACAACCGCTGCACAAATCTATCTGCGGCTGGTAATAGACTTGCAGCGCTTGCTGCTCCAGGGCCTTGCGCAGTTCATTCTCCAGCGTAAATCTTGCCGTCGCCCTGTCATTCAGCGCGTTCGAGTAAAACTGAATGCAGTTTCGGCCTTCCTCCTTGGCTTTATACATTGCCGCGTCCGCATTTTTAAGCAGTGTCTCTGCGTCTGTTCCATCCACAGGATAGATAGCGACCCCGATACTTGGCGTTATATAAAGAGAACGACTGTCAACAACAATGGGCTCCGACAGGGATTCGATAATTCGACGTGCTACAGATTCGGAGTGGCTGGGGCCGTTAATCGAACCGATCAACAGCGTGAACTCGTCGCCACCGATCCGTGCCACACTGGTCAAGGCTTCGTCCGGCACAGCTCTTCCGACGGAATCCGTTGATCGCACGCACCGCCGTAAACGTTTTCCCACTTGCGCCAACACTGCATCACCGACACCATGACCCAGGGTATCGTTAATGATTTTGAAACGGTCCAGATCCAGGAACACCACAGCAAATGCATCGTCATTACGCTCACAGCGACGAAGTTCCTGCTCCAGGTGCTCGAAGAACAGCTGTCGATTGGGCAAGCCTGTCAGGCTATCGTAAAATGCGAGCTGGTGAATCTGATTTTCGTGCAACCTTCTATCGGTTATGTCACGAACAATCGTCAACACCTCGTCCTCACCGCTCGCGACCATTCGGGCTTCGAAATAGTGGGTAACCTCGTCGATGACATGCTGGTACTCAAAATTCTGCCCGCAGCCTGAGTCGAGCACGTGTTTGATATGTTGCATGGAGGGGCCGGCAATTTCCTCCGGCAGGACGTCTTCCATCAGTTTTCCGATAAGTTTCTGCGGTGGCAGGACTGGCTGGATGTTCTGACCCGGTTGAAAATCCAGATAACGTCCTTTGCCGTCCTGCCGGAATATCATATCCGGGATTGCCAATAGCAAAGCCTTGCTTCTGGACTCGGAGATCTGCAAATCGTAAAACGCCTGCGCGGAACGCAGAATATAGCGCATGCGATATCCCAGGGCCGTCCAGTTGATTGGCTTGCCGACAAAGTCAGTAGCACCGGCCTCATACGCACAATTGACAGACTCAACGTCATCGTGTCCTGTAACCATCACGATCGGCGTATGCCAGCCGTCCTGCATCTTGCGCAATTCCCGGCAGACAGTGAAGCCGTTCATATCCGGCATTTCAACGTCCAGCAGCACAATATCCGGTTTAAGGCCCGGAAAATCGGTGACCGCCCGCCCGCCATTATCCAAATCCACAACCCTGAACTGATGCTGTTCCAGCGCCTGGCGTAACAACAGACGCATGGTGACATCATCGTCCACAATCAGTGCAAGTGGCGTCTGATCTTTTTCATCCATGTCACTCATGCCAACGGCTCTAGACATTCCTCTATCAGCGCCGCCTGTGTCAGCTCGTACTCAGAGCTGATTTCACCCAGCAGACGCCCGGCGCCATCGGTCGAACCCGCACGACCCTGTGTCTCCAGTTCCTTACACAGCTTCGCCATCCGGTCAGCACCGAGGTTTGCGCTGCTGGACTTGAACTTATGGGCGGCTTTGTACATTGCATCCGCATCACCAAGGGTAACGGCCTGGTGCATTTCACTGAGTATGAGAGGCGACTCCTCCAGATAAATATCGATGATTTTGGCCAATATTGTGTCCCCTCCCTGCAGGTTGCGGATATTGTCCAGTGCCTGTCTGTTAATCGAGCCGCCCATCTCTGAGGGGGCATCGTCTACGCTGTCGGATTGTTCCTGTCCATCGGCAACCGCAGCCCGCTCCGCAACAACCTCCGGCCGCCGCACTGCGCTGGTTTTCTGTGTAAGCCAATTCGAGAGAACTTCCGCCAGCTCGGACAGGGACAGCGGTTTGCTGAGGTAGTCATCCATGCCGGCATCCATGCATCGCTCACGGTCTCCGGACATGGCATTGGCTGTCAGCGCGATCACCGGGATGCGCTGCGGAGTTCCGCTGCCGGCCTCGCGTTCGCGGATTTCCCGGGTTGCCGTAAAACCATCCATTTCCGGCATCTGGCAATCCATCAGTACAAGGTCGAAGTCACTACCCTGCAGACGCTCCAGTGCCTCAAGCCCGTTCCCGGCACAGCTGACCTGACAGCCCAGGTTCTCCAGCATGCCACGCGCCACCTCCCGGTTTACCCCATTGTCCTCTACCAGCAGGATTCTGCTATTCTGCTGCCGTAAATCAGCCGCTGGGTTCCGGGTTAGCTTATCTGTTTCATCTGTCAACACTTCTCTGTTCGGCTGCATCACGTCGGCAATACAATCGTAAAGTTCGGATTGCCTCGCCGGCTTGGTGAGGTGACGAAGAATTCCGGCTGCCCGCATCACCTCACCCTTTTCGTTGTGACATACCGAACTCAGCAGTATCATGGACACACCGGCAATCAGTGGGTCCGCTGAGACTTTTTTCGCAACATCCAGGCCATCCATTTTCGGCATATGCATATCCAGGATAACCAGGTCATAGGGCTTGTGATGCTCACTGGCGGCGCGCAACATGTCGAGTCCCTGGCGTCCACTCTCAGCCATGCCGACCCGCATACCCCAGGCTTCGAGCTGGTGTAACAGTATTTCCCGATTGGTTGCATTGTCATCAACGACAAGAACACGCGAGCCGCTCAATAAAGCCGGTTCAGTGCAGGACTCGACTTTTCCGGTATATCCGGGCAGACGAATTTCAAACCAGAACAGCGTCCCTTCCCCGGGCGTGCTCTGTACACCGATCTCGCCACCCATGAGATCCACCAGCTGTTTGCAGATAGCGAGCCCCAGGCCGGTTCCGCCATACTCCCGGGTTGTCGAACCGTCAGCCTGTGAGAAGGACTCAAAGATACGCTCCCTGGCATGCTCAGCAATGCCGATACCGGTATCCCTGACTTCGAATCGCAACAGGCCGTCCTTGCTGGTCTGTTCGATGACTTTCAGTGTCAACACCACCTCTCCTTGCGAGGTGAACTTGATCGCGTTCCCTACCAGGTTGTTGAGGATCTGCCGCAGACGCTCTGCATCGCCAATCCATGAACCATGCAGTTCGGCGGGCAGTGCACAGGCCAGTTCCACCTCTTTGCTATGCGCACTTTCAGCAAAGACCTCGCCTATATCCTCAACCAGCCCGCGCAGGTCGAACGGGACAGGGCTGAGCTCGGTTCGGCCTGCCTCGGTTTTTGAAAAATCAAGAATATCATTGATGATTTTCAGCAAAGTCTCGCCCGAACGCTGTACGGTACTGGCAAAGCGGGCCTGTTTGTCGGTCAGGTCGGTGGCGAGCAGCAATTCCGTCATCCCCAGTACGCCGTTCATTGGCGTTCGAATCTCATGACTCATGGTCGCCAGGAATTCGCTCTTGGCACGACTGCCTGCCTCTGCAGCTTCCTTGGCGGACTGCAGCTCCCGCGTCCGTTCTTCAATCTTGTCTTCCAGGTGCAGCCGGTGATCCTCCAGCTGATCATAGGCTTCTTCCAGGCGTTCTATCATCAGGTTAAAACCCGATGTCAGATCACCTATCTCATCGTGGGACGTTACCGTTATTCTCTGCTCCAGGTCACCTTCCGAGACCTGTTCCATGGCATAGACCAGTGAGCCCAGCGGGCGTTTGATCCGCCGGGATACCGCGAGTACCAGGACAATAGCCAGCAGCACCGCAATCGTTGAAACCCAGGCAATGTCGGCCAGAAAGTGTGATACCTTTTCATGCATTGCACTCAGGCTGATACCCAGCTGCACATGCCCGATAGGCTGAGAGGTTTTTTCGGCATCACCACTGGCAATGTCCAACGACTGCAGGTCATCCTCGGCATTGCCGAACACCGGTACCACGATATTGATATAGGGCAGTCCGTCACCGGAATTTATCAGATCGTTCGTTCTGCCCGCCCCTTCCCCGGCTGCTGTCTTTGCCGGTTCTATGGCTGGCACCACGATTTCGTCTCTGAATGTTTTCTTTATGATGGCTTTATGTTTCAGGTCACTGATGCTTAGGTAAGCCACATCCTCATGGGTGGCTACACTTTCAACCAGGTTGTGCAGCTCATCCTCGCTTTGTGTATAGATACCATATTCGCTGTTGGCGGCGACCATAGCCGCTATACCTGTGCCCAGGTTCGCCAGTTGCTCGTAGGAGGTACGCATTTCATAGCGAACAACGAATGTGGCGATACCGGTTGCCGTCAGAACGATCAACAGAACCGAGAGGATATTAAATTTGGCTGATATGCCTGGTTTCATCATCTTTTCCACCATCATTATTCAAACACCTGATCCGCACCGTCGACGATTTTGCCGGGCAGTTTCAAATTCATATGCTCCGCTGTCCTGGTATTCAGCGAATAGCGCACCTTGCGTGGCGCCTGTATAGGCATTGCACTGAGCTTTTGCCCCCTGAGCACGCTCAGGGCCATTTCACCGGATTGCGCCCCCACGTCCCTGTAGTCCCAATCCAGCGAATACAGGGCGCCGGCCTTAACCCACACCGACGATGGCGCAACAAAGGGAACCTGGCTCCTGAACGAAGTCAACAGAACAGCCTTGGCGGTTTGACGCGACAGCACAACCGGGTCTGTCATTCCCCACAGCACATCGACGCTGCGAAAAAGGGCGTCCATCGCCACCGGTAACTCCTTCGGTGAATTGACTTCCCTGGCAACAAGCTTCAGCCTCAGTTTGCCGGCTGCCTTTTTTGCCGCTGCTATGCGGTGGCCGCTTTTATCCGGGTTATAGAGCACACCGACAGTCCTGGCTTCCGGCAGGATGCGATGGATCCATGACAGCTGGGTCTCGGCACCATAGTCGAGCACCACACCGCTGGCACTGGCGTTTTTTTCCAGTTCAGAGTGATCCAGCAACAGGCCGGCAATGACCGGACGATCGACATCCTGCTGCACCGCCGAGCGCAATGCCTTTGCACCCAGGGTGAGGATCATCGCAACGTTGTTCTGCTGAACGACATCCCTCAAGCCGTCTGTATTCTGTGTATCTTTATCCAGGGAAATATCAACAAATTTCACAGCCGGTTCCTGCTCACTCAGATACTGCTTGAAGCCCTCGACGAACTGCCGGTATTGCGCTTTCGTCTGGGCTCCCAGCACAACGACAACGGGTTCAGCTGCAAGGCAATCCGCAGCAGGCACCGCTGACAGACACAACACCAACACCAGTGCGGTCCAAAACCGTGTCAACCAGCACTGTGTCAACGCAATCATCTCTGTCGTCTAGAACTGGTAGTAGGCTTTCATCCGGTAGGTGCGACCATCCTGTGGGATTTCCGACTGGATATGTTCTTCAGAGCCGACATCCCCATAGTTTTCATCGAACAGGTTGTAAACACTGCTGGCGAGACTCATCCCACCCCACACATCGGGCACATTCACGGTCAGGTTCACCAGGGAATAGGCGTCTGCCTCGTCCGCACCCAGCGTCTTTCGGCTGCTGACGTACTGGTATTCAACACCGGCAAACAGCTTTTGCGAAAATGCCGGCGCGATCAGATTGGTCTTGAACAGGTGGTGGGGTGAGTTGGGCAGATTATCACCGCTGGATTTGTCTTCCGCATCCTGGTAGCTGTAGCTGACCCGCCCTTGCCAGCCATCGGGCCGCTTGCCTTCCAGCTCCAGTCCGAGCCCATAGGTCTCGACTTCCTCCAGATTGTCGAAAACAAGCAGATCATCGGCAGGGTCCGTTATCAGTGTGATCAGATCATCGATCTTGTAATAGAACAAATTTGCGATAGCGTTAAAATGCCGGCCGATGCCCTGTTCCAGCACCAACTCTGTCGATTTAACGGTTTCAGGATCGAGGTCGTTGGCCGGTTTCGTGGTGAAGAAATCGTCGTGGTAGTACAGCTCGTAGGCATTGGGTGCCCTGAAGGCTTCGCCGTAGATCAGTTTGACGGTTGTTTTATCCAGCGGATTATAGACGAGCGCCGCCCGCGGATTGGTGGTGCCGCCGAAACCGTCATAATCATCGTGCCGCACACCGACATTGAGCGCCAGCTTATCGGTAACCTGAAACTCGTCCTGAATATAGACACCCCAGACATCCGAATCACGTTTGTCGTCCAGGAAGACATCGAAGGGATCGTAGGCTGACTGATCCTGTTGTGTGTTATCCCGGTATTCTGCTCCGGCAACTATCGTGTGCCGATCAAAGCTATAGACGCTGGTCTGCAGTTCGTAACGCCACCACTCCGCTTCCGCCTCATCAGCTGTTACTACGAGGTCGGGTATTGCCGTCTCGGAGTAATCGTACACATAGTCGCCATGGTAGTCGTAACGGCCATAGTTGATATCCGCATTCAATTCGACCTGGTTGGCGAAACTATGCTTGTAGTTCAGAAACAGGCGCCACTGTTCATCGTCGGTTTTGTTGCGCCGGTCGTTGAATACGGTGTCATAGGATGCCGTTGGGAACCTCTTTTCACGATCGTTATAGGTCATTTGGAAGGTGAAATCACTATAGGATAGCTTGGTAAAAAGGCTTTTGGTTTCTTCATCGTCACCGTTGACGGCAACCCCGTTATTGGTCGCCGGGTCGTCAAATTCCGGAAAGTAGAGTCGATCGTCGCCGTCGGTGTCGAAATTCGTACCGGATATCAGCATCTCCAGGCCGTTAGAATATTTATTGCCGTAGCTCACACGCTCTTCTGTGGAGTCATGACTGCCCTTGGAGGCGGCCAGCGCGGCACCCTTGAAGTCCCGCCCTCGCTTGGTAATGACGTTGACAACGCCGAGCACAGCGTTGGATCCGTACAGTGAAGAACCGGTACCCCGTATCACTTCAACCCTGTCGATGAGATCGACGTCGACAAAAAATTCCCGGTCTATGACGGGCGAATCATAAAGCGCATCGTTAAGGCGCTGGCCATCCAGCAACAGCAGGATACGGGTGCCATAATCACCGGGCCGGTTGAAACCGCGTATACCGAGGTAGCCGTAGTTACGATCATTGGTGGTATATAAGCCGCGTACGCTGTCGAGAATATCCTCCAGGTTACGGTAACCGTATTTGCGGATTTCCTCAGCGGTCACGATGCTTACCGAGGCGGGCGCCTCGGACAAGCGCTGCTCGTACTTGGATGCCCCGAAGACCGAGGGGATCTCTTCAATAAACAGGCTCTCCTCGTCCGACTCGCCGAGTTCCGGCAGATCACTTTGACTGACTGACAACTGCGGTAGTGCCAGTGTCAACAGGCCACCGATAACCAGAGCTCCAAATTGTATTTTTCCTTTCATAATCATTTACTTACATCCACATAACCAACAATCGGATGCCCTCACCGGATGTCCCATTGCGAAATTTGTAAGACCTGCCTAGGGCTATCGGTAGTGGTATGTATTCCTTTAAATACAATAAAGTAGGCATTGCGGGGTTCTGCCCGGCACGCCAGGTAAACGGGCAGGCAGTGCCCAAAGGCAGAGAAACACTCGGGCGCCTTACGGCATGAAACACAGGACGATCCGACTGGCAGGGGGCCGGCTTGAGGAGGGGCAACAGGCGGGGCGGTCGCTGGCTGAATCGGTGATGTCCGCGCCGATCCAGGCCAACGACGAGGTCTCGAAAGCTGAGTCGATCTACAGCGGGATTGAAAGCGGCCGGGTGGTGAATCCCGTGACCGGCTAAGAAATTCGGCGTGTTACCATCTCAATTGGCATCCGGGTCGAGGTGAATCCACCCGCCGGACAGTACCAAGTTCGTCAGTCAATGAAGGCGGGGCCTTGCCAACTAGTCGTCGTTCAGCAACAGACTCTGGCTCTGGGCATCAAACAGCGGCGTTGCGTCGGCGACTGCATCAGACCAGAGGTAACCGTCCGACCACATGTAACCGTTTTCTGTTCTTAGCTTGCAGGGGCTGCGTGCGCCTTGTGTTCAGGCTAGGCTTCACCCTGCTTCGTCTGTTGCGCAAGTTCCCTGATAACGTCCAACGAAGAGCGGATACTGATGATGCCCTGTTGTGCCAGGGCCGCCAGGTCGATTTTGTTTGCGGTGAAGTCTGCCCAGACACTCTTGCGTGTTCCATAGACACCAACCCAGGCGTCGCGCCCGTTCTTCTTCGCGGTATAAGCGGCATGATCGGCAACGGCGACCACCTGCTCCCAGGTCAGCAGGCCGCTTTTTCTCAGAGGTGAGAACGGATACATGGCAAAACCGATTGATCCGGACAGCCGCCCTACATGCCCACCACCAAGCTGGTAGTGATGCTCTGCCAGGTTGCGGCGCAGGCGTTCGGCGAGTTTTTCGGCTGCACGTGGGCCGGTATTATCCCCGACGATCATGAACTCATCGCCACCCCATCGTATGATGCTGTCCGCCTTGCGGCAGCTGGCTTCCAGGACCTCTTTCACCTGGACCAGAGCCTGGTCTCCCGCTTCATGGCCATAGGTGTCGTTAATATTCTTGAAGCCGTCGAGGTCGATCATCATAAAGAACATGGACGGAGCGATATCGATGGTATTGGACTCGGCACCCCGCTGTCTGGCGCCCAGGGCGCGCCGGCCGACTGAAGCCACCATCGATTTGACGGATTCATAGAAATAGCGCCGATTCTTGAGTCCCGTCAATGCATCGGTCGTGCTCGCCTCGCGCAACTTGTCATTGGCCGCCTTGAGTTCATCATTGCGTTCCGAAAGCTGCCGGGTTCTCGCCTTCACCTCGCGTTCCAGCTTGGCACTGTGTTTGGCGGCGCGGTCGAGCTTCTTGTTATGCGAGCGTTTATACTTGAAAAGAGTGCCACCGAAGAAAAAGGTATACAGGGAGTAGGCCCAGGGAGTCTGCCAGGGCGGGGGGGCGACATGCAGCTGGAAGGAGGCCCCCCGGTCATTCCAGACGCCATCATTGTTGGCGGCTTTCACCGTAAAGATATAGTCTCCGGCAGGCAGGCTCGTGTATGTGGCAGAGCGGACCTGTCCGGCGTCCATCCAGTCGTCGTCGAACCCTTCCAGCCTGTAGCGGTAGTGGTTCTTGTCCGATGAGGCATAATCCAGGGCGGCGAAACTGAACCTGATAAAATCATCCTCGTAACCGAGTTCGAGAGTCTCGGCTTGCTTGTCTTCGCTGCTGTATACCATCGCCAGTTGCCCGAACCTGGAATGGGCGCTCAGTACGATATCCGGACGGTGCAGGTTGACGCGCAGCAGTTCAGGATCCAGTGTGACCAGACCGTCCGTGCCCCCGAACAACAACTGACCGGCGCTGGTTTTCAGGTGTGCGCCAAAGTTGAATTCGTCACCCTGCAGTCCGTTGAAGCGGTCAAAGTGCCGCAGCGTGCCGTCCTGAGGGTTCAGACGGGAAAGCCCGCGATTGGTGCTGAGCCACAGAAAACCGTCCGCGTCCTCAAGCACGCCGAACACGGTATCGCTCTTCAGGCCATCGGCTTTCCGGTATTGACGGAACAGGGTCTGATTGGCGCTACGGTCGCTGGCGTCCCAGCGGTTCAAACCACCGCCCAGCGTCGCGACCCAGAGAGCGCCGTTTTTATCTTCCATGATATTCCAGGCCGCGTTGCTGGCCAGGCTGGCCGCATTATCCGGATCGTGCTGAAAGCGGACGAAAGACCGGCTAGCCTCATCGAAGCGGTTGAGCCCGCCGTCTTCCGTGCCCACCCACAACATACCCGAGCGGTCGCGGACTGTGTTCAGGATCCGGTCACTGCTGAGGCTGGTGCCGTTGTCCGGATCGTGGCGATAGACACTGAATGTACCGTTGGCGGTATCGAAACGGTTGAGTCCGGCTCCGTAGGTGCCGACCCAGACAATGCCGTTGCTTTCACCAAAGATACTGCTCACGGCGTCGGAACTCAGACTGTTTGAGTTTTCCGGATCGTGCCGGTGGTGGGTGAATTTACCGGTTTGTGGATCGAGGTGACTGAGTCCGCCGTTGCGCGTACCGACCCACACACCGCCATCCCCGTCGACAGACAGCGCCATCACCCGATCGTCGCTCAGGCTGTGTTCATCCGCCGGAGCGTGGCGGTATTGATCCGTCTGCCCCGTTTTCAGGTCGACGCGATTAAGACCACCGCCATAAACCCCCACCCAGACCAGCCCGTCCGATGCCTCCTCGATGGCGGTAATGATATTACCGCTCAGCTGTGAACGACCACCACCCTGGTCCTGCACATAGCGGAATGCATCGCTGACGTAATTCCATTTATTAACACCGTTAAACGTGCCGACCCAGAGGATATCGCCCTTGTCCTGGAACAGCGTGGTCACGCGATTGTCGCTGAGGCTGCTCAGCCGCGTCGGGTCATGATGGTAGCGGACAAAAGCGTCGCTGCTCTGACGCCACTCGTTGAGCCCGTTATCGGTGGCCACCCACAGCGTACCCTCGTGGTCCTCGAAGATGCTTCTTACCCGGTCGTGGGCCAGGCTGTGTGGATTCGCGGGATCGTGCCGGAAATGGCGGAAGCCGCCGGTATTGCGGTCGAACAGATTGAGACCACCTTGGTAAGTCCCTATCCAGAGTTGACCACGACGGTCCTCGTAGACACTGCGCACCTGGTCATTGCTGAGACTGCTCGCGACCGACGGGTCATGACGGTAGGTGACAAATTTCTCCCGCGCGTGATCCATACGCGCCAGACCGGCCTCGGTGCCGACCCAGAGTTTTCCCCTGCTGTCCTCGAATATTGCCAGCACCTTGTCGTTGGGCAGGCTGTCCGCCCGGGCGTCGTCGTGACGGTAGTGGGTAAACTGACCCTTGCTTGCGTCAAAACGGTTGAGTCCACCGCCATCGGTGCCGATCCAGTAGTGACCCTGACGGTCCTGATAGATCACCCGGACCCGATCGTTGCTGAGACTGTGCGGGTCCCCGGGCACGTGTTGAAAACGGGTGAAGGCATCCTGCTTCCTGTCGTAGCGGTTCAATCCGCCACCGTCGGTGCCCACCCACAATGTTCCGGCGTTGTCGACATAGACCGACCAGATCCAGTCGTGTGACAGTGATGCGGCGTCATCGCGCTTATATTCGTAGACAACCATGTCGTAACCATCGTAACGATTGAGCCCTTCCTGTGTTCCCAACCAGATAAATCCGTAATGATCCTGTGCAATCGCATTCACGGCGCCCTGTGACAAGCCCTGCTGCTGGGAAATCTGCGAAAACTGCAGATTTCGCGCTTTCAGACCGGCTCCCTCAGCGGTCGGCTGTGCCGTCTGCTTGCCAAAGGCGGTGGCAGCGTAGCTGCAGGCGGCTGCCAGTAGCAGACACAACAGGCCAAGCTGGAGACTGTCCAGTAAGGCACGATATGGAATTATGTTAGCTGTTTTTTTTGTTTCCAAAGCCCTGACTCCTGATTCTTTTCAGTCTTCACCGTCACTAAGCTTTATAGAGCAACCTGCGTACCAGCTTGACCCACAGCACACCGGACTCATCGCCGCAACTGATCTAACAGCTTTACTTTCAGAGAGTTGGAATTTTTTTAGCCAGGATCACGTGGCCAGGAAAGCGGACGCAAGACTGTCTGAACCCGGAGCGTAAGGTGATCGGGTTCACAATTTTCGCGGAATCCGCCGAAATTATGGTGTCTTCGGCAGAAAAACCGGTGCCGGCCGGCGCCGAATCAGGAATGCAGGGAGGCTGTCCAGCGCCGGTAGGTGGGTGTCGTCACGCCCATTAGCGTTGAACCGAGGGCACTATCCTGCTGAACACGGGCCATCACTTCTTCCAGCAACACCTGACGGGCACGTTCAAAGATGTTTTCTCCGGCCGACGCTGCGTTGGCTGCGACCAGTCGTGACAGCACCGGTTGCACCAGCGCCCAGTCCTCGCTGCGGGCGCTCATTCCGGCCTGGAAATCACGTTTGACTTTCTCAAGCCGGCGACGGAATGTGGTTTCCGCCATCCCCAACGCCGAGCAGGCACGCCGCGCCGTGTTGTTAGCCGTGCTGTCGGCGGCAAGCACCAGGTCCTCGGCCAGCCACCGGCCCAGGGGGACCGGTACACCGCTGTTGTCGAGCACCGCCACCAGCTGACGTTTGAGCACCTCGCGCAACGTCGCCCAGGGACTTTCGTCGCCAGGGGGCGGTAAAGCGTGTGTATCGGAATCAGCGCCGCTGCCCGCTGCAAATTCCGGCAGCGGCGGCGACGCCGAACGCTGTTGATTAGGCCTGTGATGCGCCGTTTCACCCGGCTGCACCGTAAGCGCGTCCGGCAGGCTCAGTTCAGCGCAGCGGATTATTTCTTTATCGGACATGACAACAGCCTGCAGAATGCGGTGTTGCAGTTCGCGCACATTGCCGGGCCAGGGATAGTCCACCAGCAATTGTTCCGCGGCAGGTTCCAGTGATCGCAGGCTCTTGCCGTACTCGTCGGAGTATTTTTCCAGAAAATAACGCGCCAGCAGGAGGACGTCATCCGGGCGCTCGCGCAGTGCCGGTGCCGTCACGGTTACCACCTGGAGGCGGTAGTAAAGATCTTCCCGGAACGCACCCCTGGCCACCTCGTCGGCCAGCTTGCGGTTTGTCGCGGCTACGATTCTGACGTCGACACTGATGGGGCGTGTCGCGCCCACCGGGGTAATCTCTTTCTCCTGCAGAAAGCGCAGTAATTTCGCCTGGATCTCCAGCGGCAGCTCGCCGATCTCATCGAGGAACAGGGTACCGGCTTCGGCCTGTATAATGCGCCCCGGTGACGAACCCTGGGCACCGGTGTACGCGCCCTTGACGTGCCCGAAAAGTTCGGTATCCATCAAACTGTGCGCGATGGCACTGCAGTCCACCGTAATGAAAGGCCTTTTCCTGCGTGCGCTCAGATCATGCAGTGTGCGCGCCAGCATTTCCTTGCCGGTTCCACTCTCGCCGCTTATCAACACGGTGACATTGGTAGGCGCCGCTTTACCGAGTGTCTTGACCACGGCATCCAGCTGACTGGACTGGTAGACCAGCCGGCTGTGCGGTATGGCCTGACGCAACTCGTTGACTTCCTCTCGCAGCCGCTGGCTTTCGCATTCCTGCTCACGTTTCCAGCGCGACGCCAGTTCGGCACGGTCCAGCACCATGGCAATCTGGCTGGCCAGCGCATCGAGAAACATGAGGTCAGAGTTATCCAGCGCCAGGCTTTCCTCCGAACCCTGCAGGCACAGACAGCCGAGACAATCGTCCCGTACCAGCAACGGTACAGCGTAGGCAAACTGTGCTTTGCCGCGGCCGGCAGCAGTGCCACCCTGCCGGTTGCCGGCCAGGCGCAGACGCTCGGTTCGCTTGTGCCGTCGGGCCATGTCCATGAGGTTTTTCTGCTCGACCGACAGGGGTAAGTCCCGCTTGTCGGAAATCCGGCCCTCGCCGCCGGGTTTCGCGCAGTTGGCCGCCAGCAGGCGCGGTTGATCGTCCTGCAGGCCGGTATACAGGCTGACCCGCTCCGTGCCGAGTGCGGAACCGACCCGGTCGACGAACTCGGCGGCAATGGCTTCTGTCTCCGGACGCGATGAGATCACGGTTATCGTGTCCCACAACAGCAGCATATTACGGTAGTCTTTTTCGGTGTCAGCGGTAAATATCCCGCTCAACCGGTCCAGGGTGTCGAGGTGTGAATCGCCGCCATCCTGGCTCCAGACCACGGTACGCGCCCCGCCGGAAAGCTTTGCCGCGTTGAGGGCCTGGTCTGCGCGCCGTAACAGCTCGCCGGGTTCACCCAGCACGTCACTGTCGACATCATCGCCGGGCTCATATACCGCCACACCGGTACTGAACGCAAAGCGTGCGGCGCCGTCGAGGTAGCCGTGTTTGCCCAACGTCTGGCGCAGTTTGTCGGCGGCCGCACGTGCGGCTGTGGGTGTCGTGGCGGGCATCAATATGCAGAAAACAGCACCGCCGTAGCGGAATACACCATCGGAACGTCTCAGGTTGCGCGCTAACTGCATGGCCACCTCGCGCAAAGCCGCGTCACCCATTTCACGGCCGAGACGATGATTGGTGAGCCCGAACTCGTCCGGATTCACCAGCAACAGCGCCAGGGGATAACGCTCACGGACAGCCGTTTCGTGCTCGCTTTTCAGGCAGGCCTGGAACTCCGCGCGGCCGGGCAGCTGGCTGACGTGGTCCTGGTGCAGGGCGGACAGCCGGTAGGACTCCCACGCCAGGTAGCCGCTCAGGCCAAGCGTCCACATCATCCAGTCTTCACCGCAACCGGGCATTTCGCACATGAACGCCTGTGCTCGCTTGAAGGAGTCGGCGATAAAGGGCGCCTGCGACCCGCCGTGATAGCGCAGCCCGACCCACAGCATCTCCTGTTCGCTGCAATCGGTCGGCACTACCGGTGGCCTGCGACCCTGGTCGGTCGCGGTCGGCCGGGTTTCGGCAATCACGGCCTGAATTCTGGCGATATCGAGGCCCAGCAGATAACCGCTCCCGGCACTGCTGAGTTGAAAATGCAGCAACGGCCGGACGGCGGGGCGCTGATCCCCCGCTGCGGGGCTTACTCGCGGGACGAGAATCTGCGCGGCGAGCGCTTCGCTTTCCAGTTCGGGCACGGGTGGCAGGGCACCTTCGTGCAGCACGAAGTCCGGGCGTTGACCGGCGCCGGAACTGAGGAACAAGGACGCCGTGTCGGCCCCGGTCAGGCAGCGTACCGAGAGGAGATAGTTTTGTAGTGCTTGTCTCGAACGCATATCAAAAATACCGCTTCGCCTTGAAGTCCCAGGCCGTGGGAGCCGCGTTTCCCGCAGTTAAACTGTTTTCGCCAGGCGTTGAACGCATGCTTCTCTCCAGTGCCGAATTTGTTCCTGCGTGCTGCCGAGACAGCTTTCCAGTTCCCTGTCGTGGAACTCCGTCTCCTGGTATTCGGACGACTCTTCCTGCAGAAACCTCTCGGCTGCAAAAACGGCTTTATTTGTCAGAGACGCTGTGTCACCGGCATGTCGTGAGACGTCATGATGCAGCGCAACGGCTTCGACAACGGCATCCGGCAGGCTCCAGAGTGAAAGCACATAGGAGCCGAGCTGTGCATGAGTGACGCCGAAATGTTCAAGTTCCATCGCCAGCCGGGCATCCTCGTCGCCTGCGAAGCGGCGAATCATGGGGTAATAAATGTCCGGTACATTGGCAAGCAGGATCAACTCGCCGATATCATGCAGAAGACCGGCGACGCCTGCCGTATTGACGGTAAGCCGATCGCCCCCTTCCTGCACAACGATCTGTTGTGCCATCGCCGCGACCGTGAGGCTGTGTTGCCACAGCGCATCGAGGTTAACGCCGGGAACCGGCAGACGCTTGAATACATGAGCGGCCAGTACCAGTGTTAAGACCGTGTCGACACCCAGAAAGGTGATGGCATCGCGCATCTCCGTGACGCTGCGCGGTACCGCATAAAATCCGGAGTTGGCGACCTTGAGTATCTTCGCCGAGATCGAAGGGTCACTGGATATAATCGCTGCAATACTTCTGGCGTCGCTGTTCGACGAGTTCAGTTCCTCGCGGATATCGAAATACAGTCGCGGTGGCGTAGGAATATTATCAAGATCCGCGAGCAGGTTGGTAAGCCGTGCGTTTTCCCGGCACTCCAGCCAGACATCTATACCACGGCTGATAGCGACAGCGATCTCGTTGGGTGGGCAGTGCGCGGGGAAGCATTGACAGGCGGACGCCAACTCGATGGAACCGTCGGCCCCGGCAGTATCCGGCAACAGAGCAAATCGCATCACCGCCGGAGCGAGGTTCCGGACTTTGCGCAGGAAGTTTTCACAGTCTCCCTGCTTGGCGTCGAAGTTCGCCATGACAACACAGAACACACGCTGCGACAGCACTTCCAGAGCGGCGTCTGCCTCTGCGATGCGCACAATCTGCCAGTCGTCGTGGCTGCCGGCAAGACCGCGCATGAGGGTCTGCAGGGTATCACCCTCTGTTTCCACAAACAGGATATGCCGCGCACTCATGTTCACCCTATCTCCGTGTCTGTCCGTTGGTTGGCGATATCACGGCATCCAGGCATGCCAATGTCTAATCCTGTATCGTCTGCGCTATCAATGACTTGAATACGCGCTCGCGTAATGGTCCGCGGCGGGCGTCCGGGTGGCGCTGATCCATTGGCGGGCCTGATCCGCGCTGTCGGCAAACTCCCGGGCACGGTCGAATGACGACTGCGCCCTGGCGGGCTGCGCCAGATGGTAGTAGGCGATACCTTGCAGGAGGTGGGCTTTACCCGGCGAGCTTAGCCCTGCACCGGCAAACGCCAGTTCGACAGCGGCTATGACATCAGGCCATTGTTCCTTATCGGCCAGCAGCCGGGCGCGCTTGAGGTGTAGATCTGCGTGCTGAGTTGACTCCAGCGCGCGTTTGCAGGCCGCCAGCGCCCGATCGATTTCCCTGGCCTGCAGCCAGGCGTCGATGAGCAGCTGCCAGTTGTCTATGTCCGGCGTCACGCTGCCTTCCTCCAGCGCCTTGTCGAGCAGCTGACCGGCTTTATGCGGCAGCCCCATATACAGGTAGTAACTGGCCAGATTGACCAGCTCAGACTCCCCGTCCAGCAGCCCCTGGACGTAGGCGAGTTCCATAACCGCCAGGGCCTGTGCATCATCGCCGAGTTCACGATAGACACTGGATAACTGCAGCCAGTAGTCCCCGCGTTGCGGAAAACGGCGGATCATCTGTTCCAGCAGTGTCACCGCAGGCCGGTACTGTCCGGACTGGTAATAAACGGCGAGCAGCTGCCGGTACCAGTTTTCTTGCGGCTTGCTGTCCAGGTCAATGGCTTTCCTCAGCCGGGTCACCGCCTCCGGGTAACGCCTGGCCTGTGCGTAGGCCGTGCCGGCCAGCGCGTGGGCGCCCGGCGGCGGATCTTCAGCGAGCTGAAACCAGCGTTCCAGGCTGACCAGCGCAGCCGCATAGTCATCAACCGCCATCTGCAACTGGGCCAGCGCATAAAGGGTGCGTTCGGTGGCCGGCTGCGGCAATGCGTTCAGCGCCAGGCTGCGGGCCAGCGCTTCGACCGCGCGCTGATATTGTTCCGTGTTGGCGAACAGATGACCGTAGGTCTGCAGCAACAAGGCGTGCTCATGCGGTTTGTGTTCCACGCGCGGGCGCATTCTGTCCAGACCGGCAAGCGCATCACCATAGCGCTGCTGTTGCATGAGTTCGTGCACACTGGACAGTTGCCGGTAGGTACGTTCGCTGAGGCGATAAGCCGTCTGCCCCGCTGCCAGTGCTTCGACCGGCATTAAGCCGGACAAAAACAGAACCAGAAACGGCGCCAGTGCTTTTTTCATCTGCTGTCACCGGCCGGCAAGATTGAACTCGATGACCTGGGTGGCCCGCGTTGGCACAGGTGTGCCATCGATGACTTTCGGTCTGAATTTCCACTTGCGGATGGCGGCCACGGCAGAGCGATTGAACAAGCGACGCGGACGCGACTCCAGCACCTCCGGATCGATCACCGTGCCCCGTTCCGTGATAGTGAACGCCACCTTCACCCAGCCCTCTTTGCGGTTCCTGGCGGCCTTGCGCGGGTAAGCGGGTTCGATTCTGAGCAGGGGAATGGGGGCACCGTCACCATTGCCGATACCGTTCAGAGTGCTGGCCAGGTCGACTGTGCCGGCAGCTGCGGGCTTGTCACCGGCCGGGCCCTGTGGCGAAGCCGATGGTGAGGACGCCGCCTCCTGCCCGGTCTTCACCGCCTGTTGTACCGGCAGGACCACCCTGTTATCGGCCAGTGGTGGCGGCTCGAAGGCACCAAGATAAGGACCGCCGGTCAGTTCCGGTGGCGGCGGTTCCGGCACCGCCATGGCCAGGCGGGATAAGCGCGGGGGCGCGACCTCCGCAGTCAGCGTCTCAGGCAGTGGCGGTGTGTCTGCAGACAGTTGCCGGCGGCCGGGAGCGGCACGTCTGCTTGGGGTATCCGCTTCGACCCGCTCCGCCTGCAACCGGACCAGGTCCACAAAGCCCGTCTGTGCGGGGGGAGCCACGGCTTGATGACCGCCTGTTATCAGGTGCTGCATCAGGGCGAACAGGACCAGGGTAATCAGTCCCGCCGGGATGAAGGCTGCGAGCAGGCGCATTAGTTCACAGCCGCAGCGATCGATACATCCTGTACCCCGGCCAGCCTCGACTGGTCGATCACCTGCACCAGCAAACCGGTTTTCGAGTCCTTGTCTGCCTGGATGACCACCGCACCTTCCGGATTTTCCGCGTGCAACCGTTCAATGTTTGCGCGCACCGCGCGGATGTCGATCTGACGTCTGTCAATCCAGACCTGGTTGTCAGACGTGATGCCGATCATGATGTTGCCGCGTTCCTTGCGTTCCGCGCTGCCGGCGTCCGGGCGGCTGACATCGACGCCGGATTCCTTGATAAAAGAACTCGAGACAACAAAAAAAATCAGAATGATGAAAACGATATCCAGCATCGGCGTGATATTGAGGTCTATCTCCTCATCCGCTTCCAGGACCCTCTTTTTCCTCATGGCGATTCACCGTCATATTCACGCAGCAGGTCCGCCACCCGCTGGCGTTCCAGCGCAGCCAGCTGGCGCAGCCGTGCACTGAAGAACAAGCCGGATAAGGCGACCACCAGGCCGGCCATGGTGGGTATGGTTGCCATCGAAATACCGGCGCTCATAGCACGAGCATTGCCGGTACCGAGTACGGCCATGACGTCGAAGACCTTAACCATGCCGGTGACCGTGCCGAGCAGACCAAGCAGCGGGCAAATCGCGATCAGGCTCTTGATCAGCGCCTGCGAGCGGGTCAGGCGTGTTGCCATATCGTATATCAGGGCCAGACGGATTTTGTGTGCAAACCACGAGGTCTGGTCGCTGCGCCGGCGCCAGGCATCCACCAATTTACGCAGATCTTGCGGATAGACCAGCCGCAGGTAGACGTAGCGTTCCACGATCAGTGCCCACAGCAACAGGGAAACGACAAAGATCACCCCCAGCACGTAGCCACCGGACTCGAAAAAGTCGCGCATCAGCTCCAGGTATTCACGCACAGGCAACATGATGTCGCTCCCGCTCGGCGTGTGCGGCTATAATCCCCGCGCTTTGTTCTTCCAGAATGCCGACCAGCCTTCGGCTCTTGCTGTTCAGGGCCGTGTGCAGCAGTATCAGGGGAATTGCTGCACTGAGACCGAGCACGGTGGTGATGAGCGCCTGGGAGATACCCCCGGCCATCAGTCGCGCATCCCCCGCTCCGAACAGCGTGATGGACTGGAAGGTCTCGATCAGGCCGGTGACGGTACCGAGGAGTCCGAGCATCGGCGCGATAACGGCGAGGATGCGGATGGTGGCCAGCCCGCGCTGCAAGCCCGGTGTGTTCTTGAGGATCGCCTCGTCCAGCTTGAGCTCCAGGGTTTCTGTATCGATCCCCCTGTTGTCATGGTAAACCGCGATGACCCGCCCCAGCGGGTTGCCGGGATCCGGACGCTCGCTGGTGAGCTGTTTTTTGATACGTCGACCGATGCTCGACAGCTGCCAGGCGCGTTGTAACACCACCAGGATGCCGATCATGGTGATAGCGATAATAATGTAGCCGACCAGCCGGCCCTGCCTGACCCGCTCGCCCAGCGACGGCAGCTGTCCCAGCAGGTCGAGGACCGCGCCCCGGGCGGGATCAATCGCCATCGGCACGATCCCCGGGCTGGCCGTTTCCAGCTTCCCGGCGATACTGCGGTAACGCGCCGCCGGCTGCCTTGGCAGTTCCTGCAAAGTGCCGCCGGCCGGCAGGTAGCGCAGGAAGTTGCCGCCGGCCACCGCGTTGAACGGCCCGACCCGGGTCACCCGTTGTGCCTGTGTGGAGCCCCCGGCGTTGACAACTTGCGCCTGGTAGCTGACCACCTTGCCGGATTCGGTCATTTCCTGCTGCAGCGCAAACCACAGCCCCTCCATTTGTGCAATCGAAGGCAGTTGCTGCTCTAATGCCAGCGCGTCCAGCGCAGTCCTGCGCCCGGGCAGCTGACTTGTGATCAGCGAGTTTTCCAGGGTCGCCCTGGTATCTCCCCACACCTGGCGGTAAATACCCGACAACTCGGCGAGCGAACCCGCCCGTTCGCGCAGGCGTTGCTCCAGTTCGGCCAGTTTTTTCTCGTTGCTGTCAAATGCCTGCTGGAGTTGTTCGCTGCGCTGCTGCTCGGCGGCCAGCGAGGCTTCGGTTTCCTCGAGACGTTGTTTCCGGCTTTGTTTATCGGCCAGAAAGCGCTGTTCGCGTTCACGATTAATGGTCGACTCGGTGCTCTGCAGCTCGCGCACCCGCTCGAGCAGTTCATCCAGGCTGCCGGCCGCGGTACCCTGTGCGGCGAGCGGTGTGCAGACCCACACCGTCAGCAGTAGGACGAGCGTTTTTACCAGCCCGGTCATACTTAAACGCGGATCTGCCGGGGCCGGTGCTGTGTCCGCCTGGCGAGGTGTCGGCAGCAGGGATGCTGCCGTCAAGCCTCCACGGACGGACTTGCGGCGCCCTCGCCAGGCGGGCACAGCACCGGCCCACAGAGAGATATTTACCGGCCCCGCTAACCGCACTTTCACTGGGACACCTCCGGTGCCGGCACCGGAAGCACCAGCAACTCGGGTGTTGTCTGTTTTCTGGCAACCCGGAAACCCTGTTTGAGTGCGGACTGGTAGTGCTGGGGAAGGGCTTGCCAGGATTGGGTGCGCTGATCCCAGACACCTGCGTCGGCGCCGTCCAGCGAACGGTAAAGCAAGGCGACACGGCCAACGCGAAGAAAGTCCACGCTGCGATCCCCGTTCCCCGTTTCCAGTGTTGCGCGGTAGGCTTCCAGGCTGCGGCCATAATCGGTTTCGATCTGATAGGCCTCCATGACACGCCGGTACTTGTCGGCCAGGCTGGCATCGGGCTGGTGGAGCAGGTCGCGCAACTGGGCGATGCGCTGACGGCGTTCGTTCAGCAGGAACGGGGTATCCAGCTCGACAAACCGGGCCAGCGAATCGACCATGCGTGCCAGTAAGGGAATGACGCCGCGCTGCGTGAGCTGAACGCCGTCCAGCTGTGCGTCCAGCGAGGCAATGGTCTGCTGCTGGGCTTCGACCATGCGCTGCATGTGATCGTCGTAACTGCGCAGGCTGTCGAGTTCGCGTGTCGCGCGGCGGTACTCGTCGAACAACTCCCGGGTTTCATCCGCCAGCTGATCAATGCGTTTCTGCGAACGTAACGCTGCACGGTCTGTTTCGGCTTGCAGCTGAATGCCGGACTTGACCGGATTCGCGGCATGGGCGGGAGCCAGCGGTCCGGCGCAAGCCGCCAGGGCCACAAGGATGAGCGGACTGGGTAAGCGGACCTTCATACCAGCGCAACTGGCAGGCTGTCCGGTTGCTGTCTAGCGGGGCGGTGACACAATTCAGTCCCCGTACGCATACCGGTAGCGCAGATACAGGAAGCGGCCGCGCGGGTTATGCAGCGCGCGGTTGAAAAACGGCCAGGCCTCGAGGAACGGATCCTTGGAGGGTTGATTATCGAACAGGTTTTCGGCGCCCAGGCTGACCGTTCCCCCGGACAGGGCCCGCGGTGACCAGTTGAACTGGGTATCGAACGTCGTCCAGTCGCCGATCGAATCGTCAGCGTCCGGCCGATCGTAGCCGCTGATATAATTGACTGTGAGGCTTGCGTCGTAGGCCGCCCTGTTCCAGCCGATAATACCCTGGCCGCGCACCCTTGGACGTCCGTCGTCGCCGGCTACATCGTCGAAACCCTCGCCCTCTACGGCTTCCACGTCAAAGGCTCCCAGGTAACTGCCGGTTACACTGAAGCGGAAATCACCGGCACGCCCGGTCGCCCAGTCAACACCGGTATCGAAGTCGACACCCCAGACTTCCTGCTGTGCGACGTTCTGAAACGGACTGAACACCACGACGATATTGCCGCTGGGGTCACGGATGACGTTTTCGGGAAACAGGTTGCTGTTATTGACATAAAACTGCGGGTCGTTGGTGACCGTGTCTTTGTTTTTGATCTTCCAGACGTCGACACCGATATCCCAGGCAGACGTGACGTCCCACACCAGGCCGAGGCTGTAGTTATCCGACTGCTCGGCATCGAGATCGTCATTGCCGCTGGCCAGTGTCGGTACCTCAACCACTTCGCCGGTGACCGGATCGAACACACTCTCGAACGAAAAGATCTCTTCGCTGTACAACTCCTGCAGGGTGGGCGCCTTGAAACCGGTGCCGGCGCTGGCGCGCAGCAGCACGTTGTCCAGCGGCCGCCAGTTCACACCCAGTTTCGGATTGAAAGTGCTGCCGAAGTCGCTGTAGTAGTCATAACGCCCGGCGAGCTGCAGCTCCACGTCGCTGAGCGCCGGAACCGAAAGTTCCAGGAAGGTCGACGTGGCATGCCGGTCACCGTCGGATGAGATACCACCGATACCGAGCACATCGCCGCTCTCGGTGACCGGATCGAAGCTGTCGGAGAAATCCTCGTCCCGGTACTCGGCACCGACCGCCACGGACAGTGCACCGTGTTTCATCTCCATGATGTCTGCGCCGGCCTTGAAATCGAAAAAGTAAAGTCTGGATTCACCGTCGCGCCGGGTCCGGTAGCTCACCGCATCGGCGTCCAGATTCGGGCTGGGGCCGTACAGGTTGAGTGTGCCGTTATCCACGGCGCTCTGGACGCTGTCCTGTGTTGCGTATCCGGACGTGCCCTTGCTGTTGGTGTCGATCTTTCCCCAGCCCGCACCGAGCTCCCAGTCCCAGTCACGCACAACGCCGCGCACCCCGGCGAGCAGGTTGTAGGCGTCGGTCTCGAATTCATCGGTACGCGGACCGAGTTCCTTCAGCCGGTAGATGACATCGACGTCTTCACCCGGATAGATGGTGTTGGGATTGGTGCCGCTGACGGCGAAACTCCCGGTCGACGCCGCCAGATTGCGCTCCGTCCTGGAGTAAGTGTGGTTGGCGCGGGCAAACAGGTTGACTGTATCGGTAATGTCGTAGTTACCGGATCCTGTCAGGCCCACTCGCTGGGTCTCGGGAATGAGGGTGGTGTCGGCTCCGAAATCGTATAGACAGAACGGGCCTTTCTCCGGGCTGATGCGGCCCGGCGGACAACGCGGATCCGGTTCCGGAAAACCGGCGGCACGAATCGTGGTGCCGGGATTGCCGGCTCTGCTGCGGTCATCGATCGGGCCGAGCGATGATTCACTGATATCCCGGTTTTTCGACCACACCGGATTGCGATCGATGACGTCAAAGCCAAAGGTCACATTACCTCTGTCACCGCTGAAACCCGTCGTGAAGCCGGCGTGGCCTTCATCGGCATCGCCCTCACTGGTCTGGCCGTAGAGGCCGGAAAAATCGACACCCTCGAAGTCCTTGCGCAATATGATATTGACCACCCCGGCAATGGCGTCGGAACCATAGATCGCAGAAGCACCGTCCTTGAGTATCTCTACGCGCTCGATGGCGCTGAGTGGAATGAGGTTGATATCGACGAAACTCGAACTGCCGTCCTGGCCGAACGGGAAGACGGGCATGCGGCGACCGTCGATCAGCGTCAGTGTGCGTGACACACCAAGCCCGCGCAGGTCGATGCCTGCCGAGGCCGGTGCGAACCCTTGCGTGAATTTTTCATCGACGATACCCGCCGTGTTGTATATCACTTTGCTGAACAGCTCATTGACGCTGGTGGCACCGGATTGGTCGATGGCCGTGCGGTCCAGGACCACGACCGGTAGCACGCCCTCGAGTTCCGTGCGCTGAATGTGCGTGCCGGTGACCGCGAACTTCTCGAATTCCAGGAGTTGTTCAGAGTCCGCGCAGGCAGGCTGCCCGGACAAACAACACAACATAGCGGCGCACAGCGCTGATGCCCACTTGGGTGTAACAATCTCGATAGACCGGTTTTTCTTAGTCATTATTTCCATAACCACATAATGTCCTTGTAAAAACTCCCTGATTCACCGACCGCCGGCGGTGCACAAGGGCAATCCATCCCGTTACCCGACCCGCTTCCCGAAGCAAACAATCCACCGAGTTCAACGAGTTAACGGCAGAGGTCTGGTGCACTTGAACAACCCGGCCGTTGCCCCGGTTTGCGGCTGCGCACTGACGTTATCACCTCGCGGACAGTGCGGAACAAGAGAAAAAACCCTGTTGTTCAGATGCTTGAAGCCGTTGTCGGTAGAAACCGCAAAACCTTGAGATACTGCTCCGGGCATCGGGACTAAACGGGACAGCCCTGACCCGGGCGGCTGGTGGGTAGAAACCGGATTATGTGAGCAGACAACCGGCGCTTGGATTTAAAGCTCGCCACCGGTCGTTTGGGGGATATGGATTTCAGAGGCATTATTGGGCGGGCTCCAAGCCCGCCCCAGGCTGCCGGGGACTAGACATCATGTCTAGTCATCCACCAGTTCCCCGTCGGACCAAAGGTAACCGTCGCTCCACAGGTAGCCGTCAGACCACAGGTAGCCATCGCTCCACAGGTAACCGTCAGACCACAAGTAACCGTCGGACCACAGATAGCCGTCACTCCACAGATAACCGTCGGACCACAGATAGCCGTCACTCCAGAGGTAGCCGTCTGACCACAGGTAACCGTCAGCGTCTACCCCGCCGTCACTCCACAGGTAACCGTCGGACCACAGGTAACCCAGCGCCCATTGCTGATCACCCCACAGCACTGCAGTTTCCTCGAAACCGAGCTTGCCGTTGACGTCATCGCGCAACACGCGTGGTGAGGGCGCCTGGTCAACGCTGCCCGTGTCACTGAGGGCCGCCTGGATATCCAGCAGACCGGCGCCGGTCGCAAACACATCGGCGAAATCGACCTTGGCCGCCGAACGCATCAACCGGGCCTTGATGGTGTCCGGCGTCAGGCCCGGGTCTTTCTCGAGCATCAGTGCCACGGCACCGGTAACCACGGCAGCGGCCATGCTGGTGCCGGAGAGCTGGTAATAGTCGGCAGACCTGGAACCTGTGGCGGTGATCAGACGCTCAGGGTGATTGGATTCCAGGTAAGACCTGACCGCCTTTGCCGCAATTACCCGGTTGCCGTGGGTAATCAGGTCCGGCTTGACGAAGTAGTCGCCACGGGTCGGGCCACGCGAGGAAAAGGTGGAGACAATATCGTTGCCGGCGTCGCTGTCACCCCAGGTGGTCACCGAACCGACGGTGATGACCTTGCGCGAGTTGCCCGGGCTGGTGATGGTGCCGTAGCCGTCGCGCCCGGCGTTACCGGCCGAGCACACCACGACCACACCGGAGTCCCAGATGGCCTCCACCGCCTGAACCAGGGGATCGGTGTCCGCCGACTCCTGAACGGGGTGCCCCAGCGACATGTTCACCACCCGGATGTGCCAGAACTGCTGGTTCAACAGCAGGACATCGTCGAGACCGGCAATCACGTCGGAGCTCAGACCCTGGCCGGCCTCGTCCAGTACCCGTACCGTGACAACATCGGCATCGGGCGCCACACCGCGGTAAGACCCGGCAGAGTTCTCGCCGTCGCCGGAAATAATGGTGGCAACATGGTTGCCGTGGCCGTTGGCATCGTCGCCGTTTTTACCGACCAGCGACAGCGTGTGCAGCGGGCGCAGATCGTTGTGTTTCTTGAACCCGGAATCCAGTACCGCCACCTTCACACCGGCACCGGTGTAGGGAACGGCGTCCAGCCCGGGCAGGCCGGCACTCACCGATGAGGGCAAGCTGGCCACGATACTGGTCGATGCCGATGTGACCGTGTACAGCCCGTCCTCCAGGGTCGCCAGCGCAGCGAGGTCAACCGGCTCGTCGTAGCTGATCCTCTCCACGTTGGGGTTGTTTTCCAGTGCGTGGACGGCGTGGGCCGGCACCCTGATGGCGTGGCCGGGAATCAGCTGGAACTCGTGTCGCAACTCGCCACCGTTGGCTTTGACCCTGGCCCGATCATTGGCTCCGGGCCGCTGCCGGTAGGTGACGATGAGATCGACCATTTCGTGAGGATGCTTTTCCAGCATCTCCTGTGCACGTGCGCTCATGCGGCCCTGCGCGCTGACCGTGAAGGAAGCAGCTAGCGTGAGCACAGCGATCACGCCGCTGAAGATTACCCGATAGACTGGTTGTTTCATGTTCGCACCTTTAAAGTCGCCGTTGTCATTCGAAAAGTTTGCGCCTGCCCTGACTGGAGCAACCGGCGTGCCACGCTCGGCAAGCAGCACAGCACGACCTGCAGCTTTCGCCCGAAATGAAATTTATTTATTAATGAGATCTGGAGGTTACTGGATACAGCCCGGTCTCGACCTGTTCCCGGCCAGGGCCTGCCGGTGAGACGGGCTGCGTAAAAAAAACGGGGCGTCGGTCACATTTTCGGCTGATACGCCGAAATTGCGGTGGAGGAAAGCGAGAAACGGTGGGCGTGAACCAGGGAAGGCGTATGATGCCATGCGCGCAGGGTTCCGCGTGACCTTCGTGTCCCCTGCCAGTGAGAAAACGGGATAAAAGATGTTGGAGGTACACCAGGCCCGTCGAGGCGCCTGGTGCGACTGATGCGAGCTAAATTGACCAGCCGGTTCAGGGACTGCGCTTAGAACAGAAACCGCTCGATGGCCTCGGCGCTCTGGGGTCGGGCGAAACCGTAACCCTGGCCCAGCTGGCAGCCGGACTCCAGCAGAAAGCGGTGCTGGGCCTCGGTTTCGATACCTTCCGCGGTCAGCCCCAGCCCGAGTTCCTGAGCCATGGCGATAATGAGCTTGACAATGCGCCCGGCGCGCACATCCTCGGCGATCGGGGAGATGAAGACCCGGTCGACTTTCACTGTACTGATTGACAACTGCATGAGGTAGGCCAGTGACGAGTAACCGGTGCCGAAATCATCCACCGCCACGCGCACGCCTTTTGCCGTCAATAGCCGCAGGGTGCGTTCCACATAGGGCAGATTTTCAACCAGCTGGCACTCGGTGATTTCCAGTTCAAGGTCGCTGTGACGAATACCGGCGCCGGCGACCGCCGCATCGACCACAGCGCAGAAATCATTCGCCATCAGTTGACAGGGTGAGACATTCACCGCCATACGCAGCATACCGAGACCAGCCTGCTGCCAGCGGCCGAGCTGTTGACAGGCCTCCTCGATCACCCAGCGCCCGAGTTGCAGAATCTGTCCTGTCTCTTCGGCAAGCTCGATGAAATCGTTCGGTCCGATCAGTTCACCCGACTCGGTTTGCAGGCGCACCAGCGCCTCGACC
>Ga0209456_10000124_pt1 | contig 41652 bp, 34 predicted proteins | sample COG_11_FD_184755 | JGI IMG/M metagenome (GOLD analysis project Ga0209456, IMG submission 184755) | Pelagic marine sediment microbial communities from the LTER site Helgoland, North Sea, for post-phytoplankton bloom and carbon turnover... | ecosystem: Environmental > Aquatic > Marine > Neritic...
TAAAGAACGGGAAGTCTTCCGCCCACATGTTCTTCATCGGAATGTCCACGACGACCTTCTCCCCCATCGCCTCGGTCCAGGCGACTTTCAGCCGACGGGTTAGCGCCACGTTGTTAACCACGGGCGGAACACTCTCTTTGGAGATGATGACCTCGGGCAACTTGTCCTCGGGCAGCCCGGCGACGCGCCCCATGTTTTCGGCAATGCGTTGAATGCCAGTCAACAGCAAATCGCGCGTTTCCGGGGTCGTGTTGCGCACCGTTAGCTGCAAGTGCGCGCGGTCGGAAATAATGTTGTGCTTGGTACCTGAATGGAAGGATCCCACGGTCACGACGCCCGGATCTCGCGGCGGCAGTTCCCGCGAGACGAGGGTTTGCAAGGCGAGCACGATCTGGCTGCCGATTACGATCGGGTCCTTGCCGCGGTGTGGGCTGGCGCCGTGTGTGCCGATGCCGTGAATGATGATATCTACTGTGTCGGCGCCCGCGTACGGGCTGCCTTCCTGAACGTTGATGACGCCCGCGACGTTGGTTGCCCAGACATGAAAGGCGAGCGCGTAATCGGGCCGACCGAAGCGTTCCCAGATGTCGTCATCGCGCATCGCGCGTGCACCCAAAACTCGCTCCTCGGCCGGCTGCACGACGAGCATCAGCGTGCCCTGCCATTCGTCCTTGCGCGCCCCCATCTGCCGTGCCGTGCCTACGAGACTCGTGATATGCACGTCGTGGCCGCACGCGTGCATCGTGAACACTTCACTGCCCGAAATCGGGTCAATCTGTTTTGCACGTGACGCATTCTCCAGTCCGGACTTCTCTTCGACCGGCAGGCCGTCCATGTCGGCACGCATCATGACGAGCGGCCCGTCGCCATTCTCGAGTATCGCGACCACACCCGTGCCGCCGACGTTCTCGGTAACCTCGAATCCGGCGGCACCCAGTTCTTCGGCCATGCGCTTTGCCGTCTTGAATTCGATCGTCGAGAGCTCGGGATTGCGATGAAAGTAATCGAAAAGCTCTGCGAGATGGTCGTCGTAATCTTTTTCGATGGCACGATCGAGATCGTCGGCGAAGACAGGCAAGGCCAGCAGTGCCAGCGCAATCCAGGCGCAACGTTTGATCATGGGTGACTCCGTTCGTTCTTGTTGTGCGCCGAGTGTAGCCGCAAAACGCGGCGCGAGCACCTGAGAGAAATCTCCCTAGCCGACCATGTAATCGACGATCGGGTACCTGCCACTGCGCGCCAGCAGTGCTTGCCGCTCGAAACTGGAATGTTGATTGTCCGGGCGCTCGCTGTGAATGCGCTTGATCATCTGTAGTGCCCGACGACGCAACGACTTCATTTCCGCCTTCGTTGCATCTGCCAGGGCCGGGTCTTCGCAACTCACCAGGAAACAGTATTCTTCGAAATACTCTGAATAGATCCTCTCGTATTCACGCAGAAGCCGGGAACTCACCGGGTCGCACATCACGTCGATTAGATGGTCCGTAGAAACGCGACTCGACACGGCCAAAGTATACTGGCGATGTTCCTTGAGGATCGCGTCGTTGGTGTCCGTCGGCCCGTAAAACACAGAAAAAAGCCTGGCTCGTTCGGCGCCGACGACATGATGCTTGCGGAGGTAACGGACCAGGGAGCGACGATGTAGTAGCTTGACCTCGATATCCCGCAATCCGAATATCTGCGGCGCACGCTTGCTCTCCTGGGCTACCGGCATGACGAGGTCCGCGTGTCGCGCCTCCCACAACCTGTGGATCTTCGAATCACCGAGAATCTGGCGCGCAATTCTCGCGTCCCGACCGCGGCGATTTTCGGCCGCATCCGAAAGGGCCTGCTCGGACTCATCCATCAGGTAGCGGTGGCGACGCGAGTGGTAGCGGAACATTGGCTTTACCTCACAAAGGTGAGCTAGCTTCTTGTTATGTGTCGGGAAACGCCTATCTAACATAACGCCAAGACGGCGCTCGCACAAGCCGTTCCGCGCAGATACTGGAGAGTTCGTGTGGGGGCGGACCCCGGGGTCAGGTATTTGCCGCGCCGCTGCCCTGCAGGCGCGTGATCAGAGAGCGCAAGAAGACCTTGTTGAAACGCAGCTGGCAGGCTGACGAAACCTGCTCCATGAGCGTAGAGCTGACCCGCAGGATCGTGACCTGGCCCTCCGCCTCGATCGATGCCTGGCGCTTGGCGCCGCGCACGTAGCTCGTCTCGCCGAAGCAGTCGCCGTTCTCGAGCGTGCCGAGACTGTTGCCATTGGCTTTCACGCGCACGGATCCGGCGACAATGATGTAGAAACGATCGTCGACTTCGCCTTCGCGAACGATGTCCTCGCCGTCTTTGTACTCGTGCCAGTCGGATGCACGCAGCACTTCCCAGATCTCGGCATGCGAGAACTCGTGGAAGAAGGTCAAGGTGCGCAACAGGTCGAAGTGTTCCTGGTTATCGAGGCTGTCGTACTTCTGCCTGAGGTCCTTGTAGACGCGCGTGAGCTCGGCCGCCATCGCGTTGCCTGTCACGAGACGCTTACCGGGTTCCTTCTGCATCGTCGTCATGACAACGTGCTCGAGTTCCTCGGGCAAGTCATCGCGGTACGTGTGTATCGGCGGGGGTGTTGCATAAACGATCTGGTGCAGCAACTTCGACAGGTTGTCGGCGCGGAACGGGCGGAATCCAGTCAGCAGTTCGTACATGACGGCGCCAAGCGAATAGAGGTCGGAGCGTGGAGTCAGGTCCTCGGACTGCACCTGCTCGGGCGACATATAGCTCGGCGAGCCCGCAATGCCCTCGATGCGAGAAACCTCGGAGTCACTGACGATAGCGATGCCGAAGTCGATGATGCGAACGTCGTTGTCGATCGTGAGCATTACGTTGCTCGGCTTGATGTCACGATGGATAACGCCGCGGCCATGCGCATAGTGCAGCGCTTTGGCGCATTTGTAGATGATCTCTACAACGTCGTCGACTCGCAGCAGGTTATCGGGGCGGCAATACGCGGCGAGCGTGCGTGCGCCCTGGATATGCTCGGTTACAACGTAGTAGCTGCCGTCTTCTTCACCGGCGTCGTAGATCGGCATGATATTGGGATGCTGCAACATGCCCACCATGTGGGCTTCGTTGAAGAACATCTTGCGGGATACCTTGGCACGTTCCGCGTCCTGGTCTTCTTCGATGTTGTAGACCTTGATCGCAACATCGCGGCGATAGTACGGGTCGTGAGACAGGTAGACGGTGCCGGTGCTGCCCTTGCCGATCTTGTTGATGATGACGTACTTACCGATTTTCTCGGGCACATCAGCGGGGCGTTGTATGTCCGTTACCTTGCTCGCCATTTCTTCTCAACTTGTCAGATCATGAGCCACCTGTATAAACCCAGTAGTACTGCGGCATACAGAGCGGCCAGGAGGTCGTCCAGCATAATTCCGAGCCCTCCTCCCAGTCTGTGATCCAGGTCCCGAATCGGCCAGGGTTTGACAATATCCATGACGCGAAAAAGCACGAATGCGAGCACCCATCCGGTGACCGAAAATGGCGCCACGAATAGCGTCAGGTACATGCCCGCGATCTCGTCCCAGACGATGCCACCGTGGTCGTGGATCCCCAGGCGGCGCGCACTCTCGCCACAGATCCAGATGCCGGCGAGCACCAGCGCAACGGCAACGCCCAATTGAACATAAAGTCCGAAATCCAGGGTCAGCCAGAACAGCAGGATCCCAGGAAGTGACCCGAACGTGCCAGGCGCGAATGGCGCGAGCCCCGTGCCGAAACCAAACGCCAGGAAATGAACCGGATCGGTCAGCACGGTGCGGGGGAGATTCTGGGGGTTCTTGTTCATTTTCCAGGCTTCATGCGAAGTGACGGTACCCGCTCGCCTCGTATTCCACAACGGCACCGTCGCGGAGGCAAGTCAGTCCGTCGCCCGCGATGACTCTGCCGATCGCAGTGATATCGTCAATGCCGGCCAGCCCCCCCTCGCACGCCGTGAAGCACAGTTCATAGTCGTCGCCGCCCGTCAGCGCGAAGCGTATGGCGTCTGCCTTGTCGAAGCGTTGCGTCAGCGCCGCTGAAACGGGCACCTTGTCGATGTCGATTTCGCCACCGACATTGCTCGCCTGCAGCAACTTCCCCAGGTCGCCGACAAGGCCGTCGGATACGTCAATGGCGGCGCTGGCCCGCCCAGCCAGGCACGAGCCCAGTTCGATACGTGCGCGCGGCCTTAGAAACCGCTCCGCCAACAGATCGTCTGGTGTTCCGCGCTGCAGGAGCTCGAGACCGGCAGCGGCATCGCCGCAGGTGCCCGACACGTAAATCGTGTCGCCCTCTTGCGCGCCGCTGCGCAGCAATGCTGCACCGCGGGCAACCTCGCCTGTCATGTGAATCGTAGCGACAACGTTTTCGCCGCCCGTCATGTCCCCGCCCACGAGCGCGACGTCGAATTCCCTTGCGGCAGAGAACAAGCCGCTCGCGAAATCGTCGACCCACCGTTCCTCTTTCGGTGGCAGGGTCAGCGCCAGCGTCATCCAGCGGGGCCGGCCGCCCATGGCCGCGATGTCAGACAGGTTTACCGCGACGACGCGGTAGCCGATATCTGCAGCATCTGTATCGTGCGGGAAGTGCACGCCCTCGACGAGCGTATCGATCACCTGGATCTGCTCGGTCCCGGGAGAAGGGTCGAGTATGGCGCCATCATCACCGATACCGGTCACGACCCCTGCCGCGGCACCACCGCGGTCGAAGAAGCGCCGTATCAGTTCGAACTCATCCACCAGCGTTCGCTTGCACCTCAATTTCGCGCAGCGATTGCGCCGCAACATCCAGGCACGCATTGATGTACTTGTGCCCGTCGATTGCGCCGAAACGCTTTGCAAGATTCACGCACTCGTTGATGACGACTTTAAAAGGAATGTCGATGCGCGACTCGAGCTCGTAGGTACCGATCAGCAGTATGCCGAGCTCGACCGGATCGAGTTGCTCGAGCGGCCGATCGATGAACTCGTCGATCGTCTTTTCGAGAGCCCCCTGCGCCTTGATGATGGCCGGCAGTTGCTCGTCGAAGTATTCCTGGTCAACACGTTCATACGCGACCTGGTCATGAAACTGGCCCAGGAGTTCCGAACTGGTATGCCCGGCAATCTGCTTTTGATACAGCGCCTGCAGCATGAGCTCGCGTGCACGCGTGCGCGCGCCTGTTCCTTTTGAACTGGCCTTACTCATAGCATTTAACGCCTCAGTCGATTCGCCTGAGCAGGTTTACCATCTCGATGACGGCGAGCGTGGCCTCTTCGCCCTTGTTGCCGGCCTTGGTTCCGGCGCGCTCGATCGCCTGCTCGATCGTATCTACGGTCAGTACGCCGTTACCGATCGGCACGCCATGCCGTTGGCTTGCGGCCGTGATGCCTTTGACACATTCGCCGGCCACGTAGTCGAAATGTGGCGTACCACCCCGAATGATCGCGCCGAGTGCGATGATTCCGTCTGCGCGACGCAGAGCGGCCACTTTGTCCACCGCGATCGGCATCTCGAACGCGCCCGGCACGCGAATTATCTCGATATCCGCGTCGTTCGCGCCATGCTGGCGAAGACAGCGTAGCGATGCCTTGATAAGGGACTCGACGATAAAATCATTGAAGCGTGACGCCACGATCGCAAAACGCGCATCGCGTACGATGTGATCGCCTTCAGTTGTCTTGATCCTGTCCATGGCCCGCCGCTGCTCTCACACGTACTCGGTGATCTCGAGGTCGAATCCCGAAATCGCGTACATCTGTTTAGGCGCCGATAATACACGGATTTTGCTGAGGCCGAGGTCGCGCAGGATCTGCGCGCCGACGCCATAGGTACGCAGCACGGAGTCGCCGCCGCGGCGACTCTCGAGCTCATCCGGATGCTCGTCAAGCGTTTCGACCGAGTCCATGAAGTCCCGCGAGGTCTCCTGGTCACGTAACAGCACGATGACGCCCGCCTCTTCCCTGGCGATCCGTTCGATCGCGGAATGCAGCGGCCATCCCAGTGATTGGCTCTTCACACCCATGACGTCGCCGAGCGTGTCCTGCAGGTGCACGCGCACGAGCGGCGCTTCAACCGATGCGAGGTCGCCCTTGACGAGCGCGACGTGTACCGACTGGTTGATATGATCGTCGAAGCAATACAGCGTGAACTCGCCGTGCTCGGTCTCCACGACCCGCTCGGCGATGCGCTCGACGTTGCGTTCCTTCTCGAGGCGATAGCGAATAAGATCGGCGATCGTCCCCATCCGGATACCGTGCTTGCGCGCGAACTTCTCGAGGTCCGGGCGCCGCGCCATCGTGCCGTCATCGTTGAGTATCTCGACGATCGCGGCGGCAGGCTCGAGACCCGCCAGGCGTGCAAGATCGCAGCCTGCTTCGGTATGGCCGGCACGAGTCAAAACGCCGCCGGGCTGCGCCATGACAGGAAAAATATGTCCTGGCTGGCTCAGGTGTTCCGGCCTCGCGCCGGGTGCAACCGCGGCCTGGATTGTCTTGGCCCGATCGTGCGCCGATATGCCCGTCGTAATGCCCTCGGCCGCCTCGATCGAAATCGTGAAGTTAGTCGCATGGTGCTCGTCGGTCTCGCTAACCATGAGCGGCAGGCGCAACTGCTTGCAACGCTCACGCGACAAGGTCAGGCAAATCAGGCCGCGCCCGTGGGTCGCCATGTAATTGACATCTTCGGGGCGCACCCTGGCGGCCGCCATGATCAGGTCGCCTTCGTTCTCGCGATTCTCATCATCAAGCATGATGACCATCTTGCCCGCCGCAATATCGTCGATGATTTCTTCGACGGAGCTGAAGGCAGCATGCGCACTCGGGTGCGTCGTAGTGTTGTCAGGCATAACCGTGCGCCTTGAGAAAATCGATGGAAAGTTCGCCTTTGTCGGCGCCGAGCAGCCGCTCGATGTAACGCGCGAGCAGATCGACCTCGATATTGACGACCGTGCCAATGGCGTAGTCGCCGATAATCGTAACCTCGGCCGTATGCGGAATGATATTTACTTCGAAGCGATTACCCGATACTTCGTTGATGGTAAGGCTCACGCCATCGATGCACACCGAACCTTTCTTCGCGACATAACGCGCGTAGTCCTCGGGAATTTCGATCGCGAGCCGGATCGAGCGCGCATCCTGTTCGCACGCAACGACCTTGCCCGTGCAGTCGACATGGCCGCTCACGAGGTGCCCGCCGAGACGTTCGCCCAGGCTGATGGCAGGTTCCAGGTTCACGTGGGAACCGACATCGAGGTCCCCCAGACCCGTAACGTCGAGGGTCTCGACCGAGATATCGGTATCGAAGCCGTCGTCATGAAGACCGACTGCGGTCAGGCAGACCCCGTTGACGGATATGCTTTCGCCGGGCTCGAATTCCGACCATGGCAGGCCCTCCGAGCGTACGGTCATGCACACGTCGCCGCCCTTGCTCTTCGCGGCCGTAATCGTTCCCTTCGCTTTAATGATTCCGGTAAACATCGGGCTTCTTCAGTTCCTTATTCTTGCCGTTATTCGCGTGTCATCGCCGATCTGGCACACGTCCCGGATGTCGATTTGCCTGCGGTCGGCCAGCGCAGTCCAGGACGGGGTATCGAACATGCCCCGGGTCTCGCCACCCATTATGTGGGGTGCCTGGTAAATCACAAGCTCATCGACGAGGTCTTTTTCGAGCAAGTGTCCCGAGAGCCCGGGTCCCGCCTCGACAAGGACGTCATTCACCTGCCGATTCGCAAGGTCCTCGAGCACAGCCGCAACGTCGACGACCTCGCCGTCAGCGCGATACGCCCGTACCTCGGCGCCCGCGTCCTCCAGCCGCGAGTGGCCGTGATCACCGGTGCAGCAGACCAGCGTGTCGCCGGGGACTGTCAGCATGCCAGCGTCCGGGGACATCCGCACGCGGCTGTCGAGAATGACGCGCAGCGGCTGCAGGCCGCGCGTGTCGATGTCGGTGCTGCGCACATTGAGTGAAGGATCATCGGCCAGCACGGTACCGATGCCCGTCATCACGGCACCGGAACGTGCGCGCAGCCGCTGTACATCGTCGCGCGCCTCCGGCCCGGTAATCCACTGACTCTCGCCGCTCTTCATCGCGATGGCGCCGTCGATACTCGCGGCGACCTTGACGCGCACGACTGGCCGATTACGAGTAACGCGACTGATGAATCCGGCATTGAGCGCCTCCGCAGCCGCCTGCATCAGGCCGGCCTCGGTATCAATTCCTGCCGCGGACAGCGCCTCCAGTCCTTTGCCCGCGACTTTTTCATGGGGGTCCTGCATGGCGGCGACGACACGACCGACCTCTGCATCGATGAGCGCCTCGGCGCAGGGCGGGGTCCTGCCGTGGTGTGCGCATGGCTCGAGCGTGACGTACACGGTCGCGCCGGCCGCTCGTTCTCCCGCAGCCCTGAGGGCGTTGATTTCGGCGTGCGGCTCACCCGCGAATTCATGCCAGCCCTCGCCGACGATCGAGTCGCCGTTAACGATCACGCAGCCGACCATCGGGTTCGGATGCGCTGAATACTGGCCGCGTTCGGCCAGTTCCAGCGCGCGCGCCATGTGCGCGCAGTCGACGGATGAGAACCCGGTCATCGTCAGCGCTTCTTCTTGCCGAGCAGCTCGGGCAGCAGGGACATCTGTTCGCGGCTGGCCGCCGTCTCCGAGATCTTCTGCAGGCGCTTGATCTCGTCCTCGAACTCGTTGACGTCCTGGAAGCGGCGGTAGACCGACGCGAATCGCACGTAGGCCACCTCGTCGAGAGCCCGCAGTTCCTCCATTACGAGTTCGCCGACGAGCCGGGACGGTACTTCGCGCTCTCCCATCGTCCGCAACCTGTGGATCAGGTGGCCAATCGCCTGCTCGAGCTCGTCGCTCGGCACCGGGCGTTTCTCGAGAGCGCGCACCATGCTGCTGCGCAGCTTGTTCTCGTCGAACGGCTGCCGCGAGTTATCGTTCTTTATGAGCCTCGGCATGACCAGCTCGGCCGTCTCGAACGTCGTAAAGCGCTCGTTGCAGGCCAGGCACTGCCGCCGCCGGCGGATCTGCCGGCCTTCGCCGGCAAGGCGGGAATCAATGACCTTGGTTTCTTCGTGACCGCAAAACGGACAATGCATGCTCTTCGATCAATCAGACGTATACGGGGAACCGCTTGCAGAGTTCGAGCACCTGGTTCCGGACACGCTCGATTGTTTCCTCATTTTCGATGTCATCGAGTATATCGGCTATCCAGCCCGTTAGCTGGCGGGTTTCCTCGGTGCCGAAGCCGCGCGTCGTGATCGCCGGCGTCCCGAGGCGCAGGCCGCTTGTAACGAACGGCGACTGCGGGTCGTTGGGCACCGAGTTCTTGTTCACCGTGATATAGGCTCTGCCGAGCGCCGCGTCGGCCGCCTTGCCCGTGATACCGCGCTCGATCAGGCTCACGAGCATCAGGTGGTTCTCGGTGCTGCCCGAGACGATCGGATAGCCGCGCTCATTGAGCACCTCGGCCATGACCTTGGCGTTTTCACAAACCACTCCCTGGTAGTCCTTGAAGGAGGGTTCCATCGCTTCCTTGAGCGCGATGGCCTTCGCCGCAATAACGTGCATGAGCGGGCCACCCTGCGTGCCCGGGAAAACGAGCGAGTTGAACTTCCTGGTTATCTCGTCGTTCTTGCGCGCGAGGATGAGACCGCCGCGCGGGCCGCGCAGGGTCTTATGGGTCGTCGTCGTGCAGACGTCGGCGTACGGGATCGGGCTCGGGTAGTGCCCGGTCGCAACCAGACCCGCGACATGTGCCATATCGACGTGCAGCCAGGCGCCGACGCTGTCCGCAATCTGCCTGAATCGTGCCCAGTCGACGACCTGGGAGTAGGCCGAGAAGCCCGCGATGATCATCTTCGGCTCGTGTTCGAACGCGAGTTCCTGCACGCGATCGTAGTCGATCAGGCCCGTTTCAGTAACCAGCCCATACTGCACGGCGTTAAAGATCTTGCCCGAGAAGTTGGGGGCGGCGCCGTGCGTCAGGTGACCGCCGGCATCGAGGCTCATCCCCAGGATCGTGTCGCCCGGGTTGAGCAGGGCATGATAGACGGCGGCATTGGCCTGCGACCCCGAGTGCGGCTGGACGTTCGCGTAGTCGGCACCGAACAGCTTCTTCGCACGCTCGATCGCGAGCATCTCGACATCATCGACATGCTCGCAGCCGCCGTAGTAGCGCTTTCCGGGATAGCCCTCGGCATACTTGTTGGTCAGAACCGTGCCCTGCGCGGCCATGACGCGAGGGCTCGCGTAGTTTTCCGAGGCGATCAACTCGACGTGTTCTTCCTGGCGTCGATTCTCGAGTTCAATGGCTTTGGCAACTTCAGGATCGAAGGACTCGATCGTCGTCGTCGTGTCGAACATTCCGGGGGGCACTCCATGGTGCGGAAAAGACCGCGATCTTACCTGTTTAGCAGCCCGGATGGCACCGTCAGAAATGCCTATTTTGTATCTGCGAACGCGTGCACAACACGGGTCCACGCGCGCGCGAGATTGCGCCGATTGTAGCCTCCGCCACCCGTGCCAATGATCCTGCCCCCGGAATGCTTCATCGCAATCCGGCACAGCGACGCAGCGGCAGCGGCATGCGCCTCCTCACTCCAGCAAAGGTGCGTGATCGGGTCTCCCTCGAGGCTGTCGGCGCCGCACTGCATGATGATGAACTCGGGCTGCATCGTTTCGAGGTAATCCTCGACGCGCCTCCAGGCTGCGAAAAAGTCACCGTCATCGGCCCCCGGCGCCAGCGGGATGTTGAGCTTGGTGCCGCGCGCCCTGCCCGTGCCTGTCTCTTCTGCAGCACCCGTGCCCGGGTACAGGAAGCGGCCGTCTTCGTGGATATCCGCGAAGATCAGGTCGGGGTCGTCCTGGAAACCGTAGAACACGCCGTCGCCATGGTGTGCGTCGATATCGACGTAGGCCACGCGCTTGAGGCCGTAGTGCCTGCGCAGGTACTCGACCGCGATCCCGCAGTCGTTGAATACACAGAATCCAGCCGCGCTTGCGCGGGCGGCGTGGTGCAAGCCTGCAATCGGCACGAACGCGCGCCGGTGATTGCCATGCATGAGCTCGTCGACGGCGCAGAGCACCGCACCGACAACGGCCGAGGCGGCGTCGTAGATACCCGGCACGGCCGGCGTATCGCCCTCATCCAGCCAGCCTTTCCCGGCCGCCGACATGCGCGACACCCTGTCGATGTACTCGGCCGTGTGAAATAGCGCCAGCTCGTCGACGAGCGCCGGTCGCGGATGACCGTACTCGATGGCGTCACCGAGGCCGGCCCCGTCCAGTTCGGCATGGAAGACGTCGTGGCGATCGGTTCCGAACGGGTGCGGATCCCCGAATCCGTACGCCGCGATCGACTCTCCCCTGTATACGAGCACGGTGTCGCTCATGTCGCCTTGTAGCTGTTTTCTTGTGACTCAGCATACCCGATAATGCGCGCTCCCTGAAAACCGAGAACCAGGCAATCCATGGCTCAGTACATCTACACTATGAACCGCGTCGCCAAGGTGGTGCCGCCGAAGCGCCACATCATCCGCGATATCTCGCTGTCATTCTTTCCTGGCGCAAAGATCGGCGTGCTGGGGCTGAACGGCTCGGGCAAGTCAACGCTCATGCGCATAATGGCGGGCCTCGACACCGAGATCGACGGCGAAGCGCGGCCGCAGCCCGGCATCAATATCGGCTACCTGCCCCAGGAACCCGAACTGGACTCCGCCAAGGACGTTCGCGGCAACGTCGAGGAAGGCCTCGGTGAAACCATGCAGCTGCTCGAGCGCTTCAACGAGATCAGCATGAAGTTTGCGGAGCCGATGAGCGACGACGAGATGAACGCACTGCTCGAGGAGCAAGGCAAGCTGCAGGACGCAATCGACTCCGCCGGTGGCTGGGAAGTCGACCGCAAGCTGGAGATTGCAGCCGATGCGCTGCGCCTGCCGCCCTGGGACGCCGACGTGACGAAACTGTCAGGTGGCGAACGTCGCCGCGTTGCGCTGTGTCGCCTGTTGCTCTCACAGCCCGACATGCTGTTGCTCGACGAGCCGACCAACCATCTCGACGCCGAATCCGTCGCCTGGCTCGAACGCTTCCTCGATGAATACCCGAGCACCGTCATTGCGGTAACGCATGATCGCTATTTCCTCGACAACGTCGCGGGCTGGATCCTCGAACTAGACCGTGGCCATGGCATACCCTGGGAAGGCAACTACTCCTCCTGGCTCGAGCAGAAAGAGGCGCGCCTGCAGCACGAAGAAGCCGCGGAGAAAGCGCGCCGTCGTGCCATGCAGCATGAGCTCGAGTGGGTGCGCAGCAATCCCAAGGGCCGCCAGGCCAAGTCCAAGGCACGCCTCAGGCAGTTCGAGGAAATCTCTTCGTCGGCCTACCAGAAGCGCAACGAGACCAACGAGATCTATATTCCGCCGGGCCCGCGGCTCGGCGACGTCGTGCTCGAGGTCGAGAACCTGACAAAAGGCTTTGGGGACAAGCTGCTCATCGACGGGCTCAGCTTCCAGCTGCCCCCGGGCGGCATCGTGGGCGTCGTCGGCGCCAACGGTGCCGGCAAGACGACCTTGTTCCGCATGATTACGGGCGAGGAGCAGCCCGATTCCGGCGTGCTGCGCCTCGGTGATTCGGTGCAGGTCGCTGCAGTCGACCAGTCACGCGACAGCCTTAACGACGACAAGTCGGTCTGGGAGGAGATTTCGGACGGCCTCGACATGATAAAGGTCGGCAACTACGAGACCTCGTCGCGCGCCTACGTCGGGCGCTTCAACTTCCGTGGCCAGGACCAGCAGAAGAAGATCGGCCTGCTCTCGGGCGGCGAGCGCAATCGCGTGCATCTCGCGAAGATGCTGCGATCCGGTAGCAACCTGCTGTTGCTCGACGAACCCACCAATGACCTCGACGTCGAGACGTTGCGGGCCCTCGAAGAGGCGCTGCTCGAGTTCCCGGGCTCCGCCATCGTGATCTCACACGATCGCTGGTTCCTGGACCGCATCTGCACACACATGCTCGCATTTGAGGGCGATTCGGTCGTGACCTGGTTCTCCGGAAACTACGCGGACTACGAAGAGGACCGCAAGCGTCGGCTCGGGGCCGATGCGGCAAATCCGCACCGAATAAAGTATAAGAGACTGGAGGCCTGACACGATCCCCCAGGGACCAACGATGAACATCCTGATCACTGCAAGCGCTGTATTCACGCTCATCGCCCTGTACTTCCTGTTCTCGATGTTCCGCCATGCCCGGCGGCGCCGGCCTGTGCGGGCAACAGGCTCACTCGCCGGCGGCGTTGCATCGGGTGCGGTCGGCGGGGCCAGCATCATTCTGGCCTTTTCCTATTATGGTTATGGCCGACTTGTCGACGAGCAACTCGTCAGCCGTATCGAATTCTCGCAGGCGGCCCCCGGCGAGTACGTTGCGCGCCTCATGATCGACGGACAGACGGATCGACTCTTCACGTTGCGCGGGGACGAATGGCAGATGGACGCCCGCGTCGTCAGCTGGAAGCCACCCGCCACGCTGCTCGGCCTCGATCCGATCTACCAGCTCGACCGACTGAGCGGGCGCTATGCGGACATCGACGAGGAGCGCACATCGATGCGCACCGTGCATGCGCTGTCCGACGAGCTGGCTTTCGATGTCTGGCACGTCGCGCGACGTTTTCCCGTGCTAATGCCCGGTGTCGATGCTTACTATGGCACGGCAACCTACGTACCGATGGCTGACCGTGCGCGCTTCGAAGTCACACTGACGCGCACGGCCCTCATTGCCCGCCCGGTAAACGACGCGGCGCGTGCAGCTGTCGGAGAGTGGCAACAGTAGCGATTTCATTATTATGTAAACGATCGCTGGCAGGACATAATCTATGGTGCATACTCGAATCACGAACCGATTTGTTGCCGTAGAACAATAAACAAGGGCGATATGGCAATCGTTATTGACAATGATCAGGGGATGGAAAACCGGCTCGAGGAGCGTATCGGCCTCGAGTGTCCCTACTGTGGCGTTTACGCGCACATGAGTCCGCAGTCGGTTCCGGACGCGGCATCCCTGCTTCGCGACAAACCCAGGCACGTGGGCCTCGTTTACAAATGCGATGCCTGCGATGCGCCGGTCTTCTTACGCTTCGCAGTGCGCGAGTACCAGGACAATCGTGTCGAGCTCTACCGCAATTTCATCGAGCTCGAGCGCCCCAAGGAACGTTTTTCCTTCTCGTACCTGCCGAAACACACCGAGGTGCTGTTCCGCGAGGCGCTGTCGTGCTATTCGAACAACAATTTCAACGCGTTTGCGTCGATGTGCCGGCGAGCGTCGATAAGCGCATTCCATGCGCTTGGCGAAGGCGGCAAGCTCCGCGCCTTCGAAGAAGTCATGGTGGCCCAGGACATATCGGGCATCGACGACGATTCATTTGCGCCGATCAAGTCGGTTCTATTTGGCTCCGGCCAGCACGAGGACCTGCCCCTGCTGAACCGGGCGCAGGCCGGCATCCTGCTCGAGGTGCTCAAGGACATGTTCTACCAGTGCTTCGTACGCCACGGGAAGCTCGCCAAGGCAATCAAGGTCCGGCGCTTTTTCGTGTCCGAAGCGAACAACGACTCGCTGCAATCAGCCTGAAACCTTATCGACCGGCGGCCAGTCGCACACTGCGCTAACCGAGCGCGACCCGCGCATTGCGGAACATCCGCATCCACGGCCCGTCCTCACCCCAGTCATCGGGATGCCACGAATTCTGCCGCGTGAGCGCGACCCGTTCCGGATGCGGCATCATGATCGTTACGCGCCCGTCTTCGTTACTGAGCCCGCAGATACCGTCCACCGAACCGTTGGGATTGGCCGGGTACGCGTCGGCAACGTCGCCGTAGTTATCGACGTAGCGTAACGCGACCGTGTAGGACGCCGCATACCGGGACGTGTCGTCAGGAAAAACCGCCCGCCCTTCGCCATGGGATGTGGCGATAGGAAGTCGCGAGCCCGCCATGCCCTGCAGAAACAGCGAAGGGCTTTCCACGATTTCGACGAGGCTCAGCCGCGCCTCGAACTGCTCCGATTTGTTGCGCAGGAACTGCGGCCAGTGTTCCGCCCCCGGTATCAGTTCCTTGAGGTGGGACATCATCTGGCAGCCGTTGCAGACGCCGAGCGCGAATGTGTCATCGCGATCGAAGAACGCCGCAAACTGGTCGCGCGTACGCGAGTGGTACAGCACGGACTTGGCCCAGCCGCCGCCGGCACCGAGCACGTCACCAAAGGAGAAGCCCCCGCAGGCGACGAGGCCCTGGTAGTTCGCCAGCGTGTCACGCCCGCCCAGGAGATCACTCATGTGGACGTCGACCGCGGCGAAACCCGCTCGCATGAATGCAGCGGCCATCTCGTTCTGGCTGTTCACGCCCTGCTCGCGAAGAATCGCGATGCGCGGTTTCGGGGATCCACGCAACGGGCGCGCGATGTCATCGCCGGGGTCGAAACTCAGTTCGACGTTGAGGCCCGGGTCCCTGTTATCAAGGACGCGTGCGAACTCTTCCTTCGCGGTTGCCGGATTGTCGCGCAGTTCCTGGATGCGATAGCTCATCTCGGACCACTCGCGCTGCATCGTTGCACGGTCGAGTTCGAGCACGACATCTTCGCCACTACGCACCGTGAGCCGCGGGGCCTCCTCGACGCGGCCGATCGCCGTCGCGTTGACACCACAGCGGTCGAGCACCATCTGCACCTGCGTAAGCTTGCTCTTCGCAACCTGCACGACGGCACCGATTTCCTCGTTGAACAGGCTTTTCAGCAGTTCGACGCGGGAGCCGCTCAGGGCAAGCGAGACGCCAAGGCGGCTCGCGAACATCATCTCGGCGACACAGGCGAGCAGCCCGCCGTCGCTGCGGTCATGGTAGGCGAGCAGCATGCCGCGCGCGTTCAACTCCTGGACCGCCGCGAAAAAGCCCTTGAGCAATTGTGGATCGTCGAGGTCCGGCGTGTCACCGCCGGTCCGCTGCCAGGCCTGGGCCAGGCACGAAGCACCGAGCCGGTTCTTGCCGGCGCCCAGGTCGAACAGCAGCAGGTAGGTCTGCTCCTGGCTCTTGCCAAGTTCTGGCGTCAGGTGCCGCGTTACGTCGTTGACCGGGGCAAACGCCGAAACGATGAGCGATACGGGTGCGACGACCTGGTGCTCGCCTGACTCGTCTTCCCAGCGCGTGCGCATCGACATGGAGTCCTTGCCGACAGGTATCGCGACGCCGAGGTCACGACACAATTCGTCGCCGACGGCCTTGACCGTGTCGAACAGGTTGGCATCTTCGCCTGGATGGCCGGCTGCGGCCATCCAGTTCGCAGACAGCCGGACCTTGCTGAGCTCGTCGATGGGTGCCGCGGCGATGTTCGTGATCGCTTCGGCAACGGCCATGCGGCCGGACGCAGGCGCGTTGCTTACAGCAAGCGGTGTCCTCTCACCCATTGCCATGGCTTCGCCGGTACTGTTGCCGAAGCCCGAGGCCGTGATTGCGACGTCGCTCACGGGCACCTGCCATGGCCCGACGAGCTGGTCGCGCGCGCTCATTCCGCCAACCGTGCGATCACCGATGTGAATCAGGAAAGACTTGGCGGCGACGGCCGGGAAGCGCAGCACACGGCGTGCGGCTTCCTCGAGTTCGATATCGGAAAGATCGAGCCGCGTATCGGGAATCGGCCGACGCTCGACGTTGCGTTCCATCTTGGGCGGATTGCCGAGCAACATCTGCATCGGCATGTCGACAATGCGATTGTCGAACTCGCGGTCGGTCACGACGAGATTGCCATCGTCCGTCAGTTTGCCGATCACGGCAACCGGGCAACGTTCGCGTTCGCAGAGCTGCCTGAACTCATCGACGCGATCCCCACCGACGATCAGCACGTAGCGCTCCTGCGCCTCGTTGCACCAGATTCCCATGGGCGACATACCCGGCTCGGCGTTGTCGACTTCGCGCAATTCGACGACGGCGCCGTGATTGCTGTGATCGACGGCCTCGGGAACCGCGTTGGATAGCCCGCCTGCGCCGACGTCGTGGATCAGAAGTATCGGGTTGTCGGAACCCATCTCGCAGCAGCGGTCGATGACTTCCTGTGCTCGCCGCTCCATTTCCGGGTTACCGCGCTGTACCGACGCGTAATCCAGGTCTTCGCTGGAGGTGCCACTCGCGAGCGACGAGGCTGCACCGCCGCCGAGGCCGATCAGCATGGCGGGGCCACCCAGCACGATCACCGCTGCGCCCAAAGGCACATCGATCTTGGTTGCGTGTTCTGAACGAACGTTGCCGACACCGCCCGCGATCATGATCGGCTTGTGGTAACCGCGAATCTCGTTGTCGGGCAGGCCCGGGAAGTGGCTCTCGAACGTGCGGAAATAGCCTGCAAGGTTCGGCCGGCCGAATTCATTGTTGAACGCTGCCCCGCCGATTGGGCCCTCGATCATGATCTCGAGCGGCGTCGCCATGCGGTCCGGGTGCGGGAAGTCGTCCTCCCAGGGCTGGGCGTAGCCCGGAATCCGCAGGTGGGAAACCGTGAACCCCGTGAGTCCCGCCTTGGGTTTCGCGCCGAGTCCCGTGGCGCCCTCATCCCGAATCTCCCCGCCCGACCCCGTGGCCGCACCCGGGAACGGCGAGATCGCGGTCGGGTGGTTATGTGTCTCCACCTTCATGAGGATGTGAATGGGTTCTTCGACATATTCGTACTCGCGATCCGCGGGTCGCGGCATGAGCCGCGCGCCGTTCGATCCTTCGATGACGGCGGCATTGTCGCTGTAGGCAGAGAGCACGCCCTCGGGCGTCTTCTCCGTCGTGGACTTGATCATGCCGAACAGGCGCTCATCTTTCTGCTCACCGTCGATCGTCCAGCTCGCATTGAATATCTTGTGCCGGCAGTGCTCCGAGTTCGCCTGCGCAAACATCATGAGTTCGGCGTCGGTCGGGTCGCGATCGAGGTCGCCGTAACAGGCCACGAGATAGTCGATTTCTTCATCGGACAGTGCGAGACCGAGCTCGGAATTAGCCACAACGAGCGCGTCGCGCCCGTCTGTCCTGAGCCGCACCGTGACTGCGGGCGCCGGCGCGTGATGAGCAAACAGGCTCGCGGCCTGTTCCACGTCGTCGAAGACGGCCTCGGTCATGCGATCCGAGAGCAGGTGGCCAAGTGCCCGCACTTCCCCGGCGTCGACGTTGCCCGAGAACTTCAGGCCGTAGCAAATGCCGCGTTCGATCCGCTGAACCTCTTCGATATCACAGGCCTTCGCAATATCCGTAGCCTTGCTCGACCAGGGAGATATCGTGCCGGGGCGTGGCACAACGTAGAGCCTCTTCGCCGCCCTCGCGAGTTTTCCCGGCGTATCGCCGTGCAACAAGAGCGCGTCGAGGCGGCTCCGGTGCTCTTTGCCCAGGTCGCCGCTGGTATCGACGAGGTAGACGAAACGCGCTTCGACGCCCGTGACGCGATTATCGGCGCCGTGCAGCGCGCGTGTCAGTTTGGCCAGACGGAAATTGGACAGAGCCGACTGTCCGGGCAGTTCCAGCATTGTGTTGGGTGGGACCTTATTCGACGGTGGTGGGCATGAGAATCGCGATGATACTAGAGGCCCCTGATCCTAACCAGTTACTTGTTGCTGTCTCCGGGCGTGTAGACCGGCAGCGGGAACTGCGCCACGTTACTACCTTCGATCTTGCTGATCTTGCTGACGCCCTGTTTCTCGACCTCGTCGATGCGAATGATCGAGTGCATTGGCAGGAAGGTCCGCCGAACGTTCTCGAATTCCGACTTGATCTTTTCCTCTGAAGGATCGACGACGAGCGTGGTGCGTTCGCCGAATACGAGTTCTTCGACCTCGACGAAGCCGAACATCTCGCCGTGGCCGACATGCCGGGCATAGATCTCGTAGACCTGTCCGTGGCTCATGAAAACGACCTTGAAGAGTTCTTTGTTACTCATAATTGCCGAGAGTGTACCCAAAACCTGTCCGTATGGCCCGATTTACCCTGAATCAAGGGCTTGAGGGCGTTGTGCCGCTTCGATTATGTGAACTAGGTAGCAGCCCATGTTGTTGATTCGCTGCACAATTAAGTCCGAATCGAGAGGGATGTTATGCCGCTTACCCTGAAAATTGTCAGCGAGCACTGTGATCTGGTCGGCGACGACGCCGAGCGCGAGTTCCACGAAACCGGCGGAACCATCGGCCGTGCCCTGGAGAACGACTGGATACTGCCCGATCCGGACCGCTATATCTCCGGTCGTCACGCGACGATCGATTACAAAGGCGGCATCTACTACCTGCTCGACACGAGCAGCAACGGCGTTTACATGAACGACGAGATGGAGCCCATCGGCAAGGGCAATCCACGTCGCCTGTTCAACGGCGACCGCATGCGCATGGGCGATTTCGAGTTCAATATCACGGTCGATTCAGGCGAGAGCCTGGCGATGCCGCTCGACGAGGAGCCGCCATCGGTTGCGCCTGACAACCTCCAGCAGTTCGTCGATGAGGATGTTCTGCGCACGGGCATGCAACTGCTCGACGAAGAAGAGCTGACGGGCGACGACGAGTTTCAGTCTGTACTGTTCGGCGAGGAGCCGCCAAATTCGGCGCCCATAGAAAGGGAACCTGCCGCAAACGACGAGAAACCCGTCGCGAACGACGCGGAGCCCGGCGCAAAGAAGAAGTCCAGGAAGTCCGTGAGTGTTTCCGCGGAGGATCTTTTCGACTCGTTCCTCGACGGCGTCGGCGTTAGCCGCGCCGAGCTCCATCCGTCCGTCAATCGGCCCGAGATGATGTTCATGGCCGGCACGATCCTGCGTGAATTCGTCGAGGGCGTCACGGGCCTGCTGGCCAGCCGCGCGAACCTCAAGAATGCCTTTCGCCTGGACCAGACAACCGTATTACCGCGCCACAATAACCCGCTCAAGTTCTCCGAGAACTCGACGGATCTCGTCAAGCAGCTGCTCATCGGCGGCGAAGGCGAGTACCTCGGCGCGCGCGACGCCGTTCGCGAAGTCTGCCGCGACCTGCTGAATCATCAGAACGCGTTCCTGGACGCGATGAACAGCGCATTCATCGAGTTTGCCGATCGTTTCGAGCCGGATGAATTGCAAGATGGCTTCGATCGCGCCATGAGTGGCAGCAAGCTGTTTGCGTTCATGAACAAGTCCAAGTACTGGGACCTTTACCGCGACCTGTATCCGATCATCACCGAGAAAGGCGGTGGTCGTTTCCCGCAGATGTTCGGCGAGGAATTCGTCAAGGCCTACGAGCGCCAGGTGGCCGAATACCAGCGCAATGACCGCGAAGGCAGTCCGGACGCCGCACAGCCGTCAGGCGAGGTCGATCCGGCATTCATGGAAACGCAGAAGCTGGAGAATCCGGCTCCAAAGGAAGCCGCGTTCGAGGACGATGACATCGTCGACGCCATCCAGGAAGACGGCGCCGACGAGGTCGATCAGAGCTTTGTCGACGAGCTGGACAACAGCATGTCCGAAGAGATCCGCCAGGACCAGCTCAAGGCCTGATGTCTCAGCTGCGGTTCTGCCGGTTGTCGATCAGGTCATCGACCACCGAGGGATCCGCCAGCGTCGAAGTGTCACCGAGGTTACCGAAGTCATCCGCCGCCACCTTGCGCAGGATGCGGCGCATGATCTTGCCGGAACGGGTCTTCGGCAGGCCAGGCGCCCACTGGACCAGGTCGGGCTTCGCTATCGGCCCAATCTCCTTGCGCACCCATTTCTGCAGTTCGGCGCGCAATTCGTCGCTCGCCTCCACACCTTCCATCAATGTCACATAGGCGTAGATGCCCTGCCCCTTGATATCGTGCGGGTAGCCAACGACGGCGGCCTCGGCAACATTGGCATGTGCAACGAGCGCGCTCTCTACCTCGGCTGTCCCCATTCGGTGACCCGAGACATTCAGGACGTCATCGACCCTGCCTGTGATCCAGTAGTAACCGTCCTCGTCGCGGCGCACGCCGTCGCCCGTGAAATAGCTGCCTTCGAAGGTTGCGAAGTAGGTATCTACAAAACGTTGATGGTCGCCGTAGACGGTTCGCATCTGGCCCGGCCAGCTGTCGGTGATGATCAGGTTGCCGTCAGCGGCACCCTCCAGCGGATTGCCTTCGCCGTCGACGACCGCGGGCATGATGCCGAAAAGCGGCTTGGAGGCGGAGCCGGGCTTCAGCCCTGTAGCGCCCGGCAGCGGCGTGATCAGGATGCCGCCGGTTTCGGTCTGCCACCAGGTGTCGACGATCGGGCAACGACCTTCGCCGACGACCTGGTGATACCACTCCCAGGCCTCGGGGTTGATCGGCTCACCGACCGAGCCAAGCAGGCGCAGGCTCGCTCGAGAGGTCTTCTTGACGGGCTCGTCGCCTTCGCGCATCAGGGCACGTATCGCCGTCGGCGCGGTGTAGCAAATATTGACGTTGTGCTTGTCGCAGACCTCCCAGAAGCGGGATGACGTCGGATAGTTCGGCACGCCTTCGAACATCATGGTCACTGCGCCGTTGGCGAGCGGTCCGTAGACGATATAGGTGTGACCGGTCACCCAGCCGACATCGGCCGTGCACCAATAGATGTCGCCCGGGTGATAGTCGAATACATACTCGTGCGTCATTGACGCGAAGACGAGGTAACCGCCCGTCGTGTGCAACACACCCTTGGGCGTGCCTGTGGATCCCGACGTATAAAGGATAAACAAGGGGTCTTCGGCGTTCATTTCCTCGCAGGGGCACTCGGCGTCAACGGTTTCTTCGACCTCGTGCAGCCAGGCATCGCGACCCTCGACCCAGTTCACGTCATTGCCCGTGTTGCGAACGACGAGCACTTTTTCGAGTGTCGTGACGTCGGGATTTGCGGCAGCCGCGTCGACATTGGCTTTCAGTGGGATGCTCTTGCCACCGCGCAGGCCTTCGTCGGCCGTCACCACGATGTTGGACTCGCAGTCGATGATGCGGCCGGCCAGCGCGTCGGGGGAGAAGCCGCCGAATACCACCGAGTGAATGGCACCGATGCGGGCACAGGCCAGCATGGCGACAGCGGCCTCGGGGATCATCGGCATATACAGCGTAATGCGATCGCCCTTCTTCGCTCCGAGTGCTTTCAGCGCATTGGCAAACTTGCACACACGCTCATGCAGTTCGCTATACGTGATCTTGAGATCGCGCGACGGATCGTCGCCTTCCCAAATGATCGCCACGTCGTCGCCCTTGGCCTCGAGGTGACGGTCGACGCAGTTGTAGCACGCATTGAGTGTGCCATCCTCGTACCAGCGGATGTGCAGATCGTCTTTCGCGAACGATACGTCCTTGACCTTCGTGAACGGCTTTATCCAGTCGACGCGCCTGGCCTGGTCCTTCCAGAAGCCCTCGTTGTCCTCGACCGAAAGCTTATACAGCTCTTCGTAACCAGCCTCGTCGATGAGCGCCCGTTCTTTAACCGTTTCCGAAACCGGATAAAATTGTTCAACCATGGTATTTCGCCTTTATTTAGCTTTACTTGCCAATTGCAGAATTCGTTGCGCCTGCACGAGGTGTGGACGGTCAACCATCATGCCGTCCATGCCGATCACGCCGGCGCCGGGGTTGGCATCGAACAGTGCAACGATTCGCCGGGCACGGTCGATATCAGCCTCGGTCGGCATGAATGCGGCGTTGATCACTTCGACCTGGTCCGGGTGTATTGCGAGCATGCCGCTGAACCCGTCCCGACGCGCGTTCGTGGCATAGACTAGCAGTCCCGCACGATCACGGAAGTCCGTATAGACCGTATCTATCGCTGCAACTTCCGCAGCCGCCGCGGCCAGCAGGCAGTACGAGCGGGCCATCTCGTAAGTCGGCAGCCAGCTGCCCTGCTCGTCGCGGTTGGCGGCCGCACCCAGGGCGGCGGCGAGGTCCTCGGCGCCCCAGGACAGTGCGCTCAGGCGAGGCGTCGCGCCGGCGTAACCGTCCAGGGTAAACAAGGCCTCGGGGCGCTCGGTACACAGCGCCAGGATCGCTGTCTGCCCCGGCGCGATACCGTGCTGCCGCTCGAGTTCATCGAGCCGGTTCGAGAGTGCCACAGCATCCGCAGCACTTCGTGGCTTGGGCAGCACGATGCCAGTGGGCGCCGACGGCATCACGGCGTCCAGGTCTGCCGCGGCAAGCGCACTATCCATCGGATTGATGCGCACCCAGGCGTCGCTACGGCCCTCAACGAACTCGGCCGTGAGCTTTCTTGCCGCAGGCTTTGCGTCCTCGGACACGGCGTCTTCGAGATCCAGGATCAACGCGTCTGCGCCCACGTCGCCGGCCTTGGCGAGCTTGCGCTCGCTGTCGCCCGGCACAAAGAGGAAACTGCGATTCACGCGGGCTTCCTCAGCATCAGTGCCGTCCGTTTGCACTCGCCGACCAGGTCGTCGTGCTGGTTGTACGCACGGTGTGCAAAAACGATGATGCCGTTGTCGGGGCGCGACTTGCTGTCGCGAAGTTCAAGCACCTCGGTCTGGATATGGATCGTGTCGCCGCAAAACAGCGGTTTCGGGAAGCGTACCTCGTCGAAACCCAGGTTCGCGACCGTCGTGCCATCGGTCGTGTCGTTGACCGAGATGCCGACCATGAAGCTCAGGGTCAGGCAGCTGTTGATGAGCGGCTGCCCGAATGGCGTGTTCTTCATGTACTCGGCGTCGAGATGCAGCGCCGCAGGATTATGCGTCATCGTCGTCAGCAGCACGTTGTCGGCCTCGGTGATCGTGCGGCGTATCGGGTGATCGAAGGTCTGACCGACGCTGAATTCCTCGAAGTATAGTCCAGGCATTGGCGGCTCGCGGGCTGTTTGTCAGACCGACAATTGTGCCAGCGTCGCTGACAGCAATACAGTCGACAATAGTCGTGCGCGCATTGTATTCGCGGTGATTCCTTGCATAATCAAGCAGATAACGAATAACAAGTCAGCCAGGGGAACTTCGTTGAATACGGGCGACGACTCGAAGCACACGCTGTACATCATTGTCATCAGCTGCATCGCGACCATCGGTGGCTTCCTTTTCGGCTTCGACTCCGGCGTCATTAACGGCACGGTGGGTGGCCTGCAGACCGCGTTCGACTCCGACAAGGTCGGCACAGGGTTCAACGTCGCGTCGATGTTGCTCGGCTGCGCGGTCGGCGCATTTTTCGCAGGGCGCATGGCCGATCGCTTCGGGCGGCGCACGATCATGCGCGTGGCGGCCGTATGCTTCATCATCAGCGCCTGGGGATCGGGCGTCGCGGGCGCCTCCCTGGAATTCGTGATCTACCGCGTGCTCGGCGGACTTGCCGTCGGCGCCGCGAGCGTGCTCGCCCCGGCCTATATCAGCGAAGTGGCGCCCGCCCGGTATCGCGGTGCACTGGCTACGGTGCAGCAGATCGCCATCATCTCCGGATTGTTCCTGGCATTCGTGAGCAACTACCTTGTCGCCAATGCCGCAGGCGCCTCGACCAACGAGTTCTGGTTCGGGTTCGAGGCCTGGCGCTGGATGTTCTGGATCGAAATGCTGCCTGCGACGATCTTCCTGTTCGCCCTGTTCCTGATTCCCGAGAGTCCGCGTTACCTGGTCCTGAGCCGCCATCGCGACCAGGCAATAGTCGTGCTAACGAAACTCGGCGGCACAGCTTTCGCTGAAGCCAAAACCCGGGAAATCGACGCATCACTCGCGACCGACCACCACCGGCCGAAATTTTCCGACCTGCTCGACTCGAAGACCGGCCGCGTGCGCAAGCTCGTCTGGGTCGGCATCGGGCTGGCGACGCTGCAGCAGCTCGTGGGCATCAACATCGTCTTCTACTACGGGGCCGTGCTCTGGCAGTCGGTCGGCTTTACCGAGAGCGACGCTTTGCTGATCAACGTGCTGAGCGGCGGCCTGAGCATCGCCGCGGTTGCGGTGACGGTGATGCTGATCGACAGGATCGGCCGAAAGCCGATCCTGCTGATCGGTTCGATCGGCATGGCGCTGACCCTCGCCGTCGTGACCTACGCGTTTCTCAACGCGACTATTGCCGCCGATGGCAGCCTGAGCCTTGAAGGGATCTATGGCCCGATGGCGCTGATCGCTGCAAACGCCTACGTCGTGTTCTTCAATTTCTCCTGGGGTCCGGTCATGTGGGTCATGCTCGGCGAGATGTTCCCGAACCAGATCCGGGGAACCGGGCTGGCCGTCAGCGGTCTGGCCCAGTGGGGATCGAACTTCGGCATTACGATGACGTTTCCGATCATGCTCGGCAGCATCGGGCTCGCGGGCGCTTACGGCTTCTATACGGCCTGCGCGGTGATATCGATCCTTTTTGTTATAAAGATGGTGCACGAAACCCGTGGCATCGAACTCGAGGACATGCAGGGATAAGAACTATGAAGATCACTCGACGCGAATTCACGAAGGCCGGCCTTGGCGCCGCATCACTGGCAGCACTGGGCGTCGGCCACGCCGGTCCCGAGCACATGATCCGGAAAGCGATCCCGTCCTCGGGTGAAGAACTACCGATCATCGGGCTGGGGACTAACCGTTATGGCGTCGACAGGTCGGAAGCCGCCCGCGCACCGCTCTTGGCGGCCCTCGAGCGCTTCCATGTGCTCGGCGGCACGGTCGTCGACACGGCACCGATGTACCGCACCTCCGAGTCCGTGCTCGGTGACCTGATCGCCGATCTCGGTATCCGCGATGACCTGTTCCTTGCAACCAAGGCCGATAAAGAGGAAGGCAGCGACGCGACGGCGGCGCAGATGGAAGAATCGATGCGCCGCCTCAGGACCGACGTGATCGACCTGATGCAGGTGCACAACCTGCGCGGCTGGCAGGATGCCCTCCCCGTCATGCGTGAATGGCAGCAGGAAGGTCGAATCCGCTACATCGGTATCACGACATCGCGCGCGCGACAGTATGCAGAGTTCGAAAAAGTCATGCGCCAGGAGGATCTCGATTTCGTGCAGATCAACTATTCGCTCGAGCAACGTGAAGCGGCCGACCGATTGCTGCCCCTCGCGCAAGACCGGGGCATGGCCGTGATCATCAACCGCGCGTTTGGCGGGGGGCGCATATTCGACAAGGTAGGTGACCAGCCCGTCCCGGACTGGGCGAAGGAATTCGACTGCGAGAGCTGGGCGCAGTTCCTGCTCAAGTACGCAATCGGCCACCCGGCAGCGACGCTCAGTATTCCCGGCATGACGAAGCTGCACCACGTCGACGACAACTTCGGCGCGTCGCACGGCCGGCTGCCCGACGCCAACGAGCGCAAGCGCCAGGAAGTGTTTTTCGACAGCCTGTAATCAGCCCTTCGCGCGCTCGATCGCCTCGACGATCAATTGCTTCGCCATGTCGGTGTCGTGCCAGTCACCGATCTTCACCCACTTGCCGGGCTCGAGGTCCTTGTAGTGCTCGAAGAAGTGCTCGATCTGCTGCAATGTGATTTCAGGGAGGTCTGAATAGTCCTGGACATGGTCGTAGCGCTTGGTTAGCGCATGCGAAGGCACCGCGATGACTTTCTCGTCCTGGCCGGCATTGTCCTCCATGATCAGCACGCCGACGGGTCGCACGTTGATGACGCATCCCGGCACGAGTTCGCGTGTGTTTATCACGAGGACATCGATCGGATCCCCATCTTCGGACAACGTATGCGGCACAAAACCGTAATTGCCGGGATATGACATGGGCGTGTACAGGAAACGGTCGACGACGAGCGTACCGGCTTCCTTGTCGAGTTCGTACTTTATGGGATTGCCACCCACCGGGACCTCGACGATGACGTTGACGTCATCGGGCGGATTCTCACCGATCGTGATCGCGTCGATACGCATGCTCGTCGTTCCTGCTCAGTCTCGAAGGGGGGCGCTATTCTAGCGCGAACCATCGTGCTTCGCTTGTCCGCGAGTCGGCAGGCTAGACCAGGATTCTCTGACCGAGCTCGGCGATCGAGACCGGCGCATCGAGATCTTTCTTTAGCCTGGCCGCCAGGACCTGCTGTGCATCGCGCTCGCCGTGTACGAGGTATACGGGCGGGCGGTTCGCAAACGCACGGTACCAGTCCACGAGATCTGCCTGGTCACCGTGGGCCGAGAGTCCGCCGATCGTATGCACATTGATGCGGACCTTGTACTCGTCGCCGTAAAGCCTGACGGATTCACCGCCGTCGACGAGCCGCCTTCCCAGCGTACCGTAAGCCTGGAAACCGACGATCACAAGATGACACTCCGGACGCCAGACGTTGTTCTTCAGGTGGTGCAGGATGCGCCCGCCGCTGCACATGCCACTGCCCGCGATAACGATTGCTCCCGAGCGAATCTCGTTGATCTCCATGGACTCCTCGGGCGTGCGCGTGCAGTGGAGACGCGGCAGGTCGGGCAGAGTCGAGCCCGCCTCGAACAGCTTCGCGCCATACAGGTGCCGGAACTGCGAGTAAACCGCAGTCGCCTCGATCGCCATCGGACTGTCGAGGAAGATCTGCCAGTTCTCGAGGTTCCAGCGTTTGTAGTTCTCGGCCATCAGGTACAACAGGTCCTGGGTCCGACCCACGGTGAATGCGGGAATCAGGATATTGCCCTCCGCCGCACGCGCCGAGTCGAACACCTCCGTGAGCTCGTCCATGGTCTCTTCGAACGGCCGGTGCAGCCTGTCCCCGTAGGTGCTCTCGAGCAGCACGCAATCGGCATGCTCGATCCTTGCAGGCGAATTCATGAGCGGGGCGTCGCGGTAACCCAGGTCACCACTGAAAACGAGTGTCTTCTGTTCGCCGCCGCTTTCGACATTCAGTTCGACAATGGTCGAACCGAGAATATGTCCCGCGTCGTGGAAGCGCACGGTCACGCCCGGTACGACGTCCACCCGCTCGTCATAGGGTGCGCTCGAAAACTGCTCGAGGCAGCGTTCGGCGTCTTCCAGCGTGTACAGAGGCTTGAGGAGCGCCTGCCCTTTGCGCCGCCGCTTGCGGTTCTCCCACTCGGCGTCTTTCTCGTTGAGGTAGCCGGAGTCCGGCAACATGATCTCGCAGAGAGCCCGGGTGGCGTTCTGCACGATGATCGGGCCGGCGTAGCCCTGCTTGACGAGCCGTGGCACACGGCCCGAGTGGTCAATGTGCGCATGGCTCAGGATGACGGCGTCGATTTCACTAACGTCGAACGGGAACGGGTCCCAGTTGCGCTGCTCGTTCTCCTTGCCACCCTGCACGAGTCCGCATTCAAGCAGCACGGTGTGGTCACCAGTTCTGATCGCGTAAAGAGATCCCGTAACCTCTCCTGCAGCGCCAAGAAACTGGATCTCAAAACTCATGATCCGAAGTTTGTGCTCAGTACCGCAAAAATCAAGTCCTACCGGAGCAGCGCATACGCGATTCCGGCGAGGAATGCGCCGACGATTACGACCACCGCCGCCACGCCCTGCGGGTGTCCCATGCGGATGAGGGTCATCTGCATGTCCCAGGCGGATATGGACTTCGCACCGGTAAGCCTCGGGAAAACCTGCGTCTCCAGCACTTCCCGGTCGTAAAGCGCCAACTGGTGCTGCCCGAGGAAGACCGCACTGTCCGGGCCCGCGATCGCGCTTTTCGAATAAGACACCCTGGCCATGGGAATCGCCACTTCATTGCCCACGTGGTTACGCAGTGTGACGGTATCACCCTGGATTCCGATGGCCGATTTCGTATTCCTGTGGCTGGACCAGACAATCGGCACGAAGATCACGAGGATAACGACAACCGGCAGGGCGAGCTCATACGTCGCCAGGCGGAAGTCGGTCAGTACCATGACATAGATTAGTAGCGGTATCAGTGCCACTACCAGGACGCCGCCAAGCCAGGCCGAGAGTCTCAGCTGGCGTGCGACGCGCTCGTCGGGTGTGAACCACACCATCTCATCCGGAAACTCGACCTGGGTTTTGGGTTTCTCTTCGGATGCGTCCTTCGTTGCGTCCGTTAACAGCCCCTTGACCAGGAGTCCGAGAATCAGCAACGCGAGGACCGCCAGCGCGAACCAGGCAATGGCCTGGTACTGCCAGCGTCGCTCTACCGACTCGGCGACGAGATCATGCAAGCCGGGCGACTCGAAATCACCGAGGCGGATACCGTTCACAAGCACCCTGTGGATGCGGTCGTTATTCCAGTCGCTGACCAGCACTTCGCCATTGAAAGGAAGCAAGGCTATCGGATCGGCGCCAGGGGGCAGGTCGACCCTGGCTTTGAAATTCCAGTCGTCATCAAAGATATAGATGCCGCCTTCGTTCATCCCCGAACGCATGTTATTGACCCACCACTCATCGCCGACGCGCACGAGATGACTGGGCCAGATCTGCCGACTCAGCGACGCTGCCTCGGGAATCACGTCAACGGAAACAATCTCGCGGCCGAACGAGTCCGTCTCGGGCGAGACGATACGAATCTCGTGGTGATTGGTATTTGCGACGTACAGGCGATCGTTGTGCATCACGAGTTCGTTGGGGAACTTGAGACCGTCCTCCGCGTCGCCGAGGTGCTCGCCGTCACCGGAGTATTTGCGCAACGCATGCCGTGTGGTGTCGCTGATATAGACCGTGCTGTCCGCGGGATCGATATAGAGGCTGAACGCCGCGTTGAAGTCGACGCCACTGCTACCGAACTGTCGGCACTCGCCGGATTCGAGATTGCAGCGATACAGGCCGGATTCTGGCGACATCGAGACCGTTGGGTTCTCGTTCTGCAGACGCAGATATGCGCGAACATTATCGAGCAAGGTGCGCTCGTCCGGACCACGTCTCAACAGGACATCACCATCCGGAAAGAAACCGATCGCGCCGAGCACGCGCTCCACACCGAGCCTCGACAGGTCATGCCGCTTTACGAACTGCCCCTCGGTATCGTGCTCGAGCAGCACGTTCTGCATCTGCACATACAGGTGGCCCGACGGCGATGCGATCAGTCCGGCCGGACCGCCGATTTCCTTCGCCGCGCCACTGCCCCATGCCCAGACTCCGAGCGCCGCGAGCGTCGCGACGATCACGAGTACCGCAACCAACGGATGTACTTTGGCGTTCATGTCTGCGTTTCCGGAGACGAAATGAATGCCCAATATAGTGGATTCGTGCTCGCCTCGATGAGACCTCTATCCCGGTCCTGGCGATACGCCGACTCGCCTATTTCGCGGCCAGCAACTCGGTCATTACGTAAGCCAGGTAGAAGCCGAGGACGAACATGCCTTCCCGCTTGCGAATGCCTTGCTTATAGAAGAAGGCCATCACGACGACTGTTAGCACGAACAGGAAACCGAGTTCCTGCTGCAACAGGTCTTCCTTGAAATCCAGACCGGCGATCGCGGCGGCTACGCCTACCGGCACCAGCGTGTCGAAAACGTTGCTGCCCAGCAGGTTGCCAACGGACAGCATGACGCGTTTCTCCATCGCCGCACCGAGCGAAATGGACAGCTCGGGCAAGCTGCTGCCCAGTCCGATGATGACGATCGCGACAAAGGCCTGTTCGACGCCGAGGGTTTCGGCCACATCGGTCGCGCCGTCCACCGTGAGCTCCGCGCTGAAGCCTACAATAACCAGGCCCATCATTAATCGAAACGCGGACATGCCGATACCGTTACCCGGTAAGGGCTCCTCCTCGAGCGGAATCTCTGTCGCCCCTTTTGCGATGAAATACAGGTAGCCGAGGTAAGCCGCGATCAGTACCCAGCCCTCGAGGCGCGTCACGTGGCCGCTCCAGCCGACGACCGCGAGCAAGATCGCTGAACCTAGCAGCGCAATGCCCTGTTCAACGACAACCTTTCTCGGCAGGTGCAGGTGATGAACCAGGCCGGCGATACCCAGGACAAAGCCGATCTGTCCGAGCGTGCTGCCAAGGGCACTGCCAACGACAATATCCGATGCCTGCCTGGGGCCGAGGTTCTTGATTCCCGCGTCCACCGCGATCGCGAGTTCGGGCAGATCGCTGCCTATCGAGAGCACGACGACCCCGATGACGAACTCCGATATGCCAAGCCGCTCGGCGACGGAAACGGCACCGCGGATTGTTGCTTTGGTGCCGAGCCAGAGACCCGCAAGACCGGCGAACAGAAAGACGAACTCCATACGCGACGAATGTGCACGAATCGGCAGTGATCCGCAAATCGGGATGTCCGCAGTATATATAGGTATCTTGCTGCGCAGTTGACGCGATAGATTTTCGGTTGGGTTCGCTATACCGTGAGCGCAGCGAAACAAAGGGCCGCGCATGGAAAATACAGCCACTCCGCCTCAACTGACTTTCAAAGCGATCGTGCTGGGTATCGTCCTGTCGATGATACTGGCGGGTGCAAACGCCTATCTCGGACTGTTCGCCGGCATGACCGTTTCGGCCTCTATCCCTGCAGCCGTCATCTCGATGGCCATCCTCAAGCTTTTCAGGGATTCCAATATTCTCGAGAACAACATCGTGCAAACCTCGGCCTCAGCCGGCGAGTCTCTCGCAATGGGTGCGATCTTCACGCTGCCGGCGCTCGTGATGCTCGGCTACTGGGAGGTGTTTGACTACTGGTGGGTCACCGCTATTGCCGGTATTGGCGGTCTGCTCGGCGTGCTTTTCACTATCCCGCTGCGAAGATCCCTGATCGTCGAACAACAACTTGCGTTCCCCGAGGGCAAGGCTACCGCCGAGGTCCTGAAGGTCGGGCAAGGCGGGTCTGAAGGCATCAGGTTCCTTGCGACTGCGGCGGCGGTCGGTGCGTTGGTCAAGTTCTGCACTACGGGGCTGAAGGCCTGGGCAGGCGCGGCATCCGCCTCTCGCTTCATCGGTCAGGGCTCGGTCGCCTACGTCGGCATGAACCTGTCGCCGGCCTTGATCAGTGTCGGCTATATCGTGGGCCTCAACATCGCCGCGCTTGTCTACATTGGCGGCTCGATATCCTGGCACATAGCAATACCGGTATTTTCGACGTTCTTCCTCGATGCGAACCCCGAGCTGCTCGCGCTATCCGAAAGCGGCGCCAGAGCAGAGGATCTTGCCTGGGCGATCTGGTCGTCGGAGGTGCGTTACCTCGGTGTCGGGGCGATGGTCGTCGGCGGTGTCTGGGCGCTGATATCGATGCGAGGCTCCCTGGTCGATGGCATTCGTAGCGGATTGCACCAGTACAGGAGCGACTCTGAGGCAACGCTCAAAGAGACCGATCGCGACATGCCGATGAACTACGTGCTGATCGGCATCGCGGTGTTCGTGATACCCGTCTTCTTCCTCTACCAGAATATCGTCGCCAGCGTCGGCGTCGGGTTGGCGATGACGATCATCATGATCATCGCGGGATTCTTGTTCTCCTCGGTCGCTGCCTACATGGCGGGTCTCGTAGGGTCGTCCAACAATCCTATTTCCGGCGTCACTATCGCAACGATCCTGTTCGCGTCGATCATGCTGTTACTCATGATCGGTTCGGGCAACGGCACGGGTCCGGCTGCCACGATCCTGATCGGCGGTGTCGTGGCCTGCGCCGCGGGAATTGCAGGCGACAACATGCAGGACCTCAAGGCAGGCTATATCGTTGGCGCGACGCCCTGGAAACAGCAGGTCATGCAGATCGTCGGCGTATTGTCCTGCGTGTTCCTCATGGCGCCCATACTAAACCTGTTGCTACAGGCCTACGGCATCGGCGTGCCGACGGATACACACCCCAACCCGCTGCCGGCGCCACAGGCAACCCTGATGGCCTCGGTTGCACAGGGTGTTTTCCACGGCGGGCTGCCGTGGACGATGGTGGGCATTGGCGCCGGAATCGGTGTCGTGATCATCGTCGTCGACCAGGTCCTCGAGGCCAAAGGCTCGAGCTTCCGCGCCCCTATACTCGCAGTTGCCGTCGGCATCTACCTGCCCTATGAACTCGCCTCCGCCATACTCGTCGGCGGCTTGATCGCGCATTTCGCGGCGAAAGCACATGCCGGTCGCGACGGAGAAACCAGCCTGCGGCACGGCATGCTGTTTGCCGCCGGGCTGATCACGGGGGAAGCACTGGTGGGCATCATCATGGCCGTACCCATCGTGTTGAGCGCCAACGCGGACGTACTTGCGTTGCCAGAGTCATTCCGCATGGACAGCCTTGCGGGCCTCATAGTTATCGCGGGGGTCATCTTCTGGATCTACCGGGTAGCGGCGGCAAAGAACCCTGCTTCATGAGCAGAGTGGCGTAAAGGGGATTCGGTTGTCACGGCAGATCGATCGAATATTCTCGACCCACGACAAAAAGGCCCCTTGACGGGGCCTTCTGTATCTCGCCTGAGAATGCGCTATTCACTGCACGGCCGGGCAGTACCCTTCCTTGCCGACGTCCGAATCGATGGCGTTACGCAGCAGCGACCGCGCATCCCCCGGCAAGATGTAGCGGCCCCAAAGCAATCGCAGTGTTTGTTGCCACACGCTTGTGACGTAAGCGCGGTGGCTCGAGAACCTGGGCTCGTTGCTCTGCGATCCCGGCGCTGGAGCGCAGGCCAGGTCGGACCAGAAGCCGATAAGGCCGGGCAGTCCCGGGATCACCTCAACATCCAGTGCGGACGCGAGATGAAACGCACGCCCGTTTGCAACGTCGGGAAAACGCACGCCGCCCGCGGCATTGCCGTTCTCGTCACGGGCAACACCGGTTTCCTTCAAATAGTAGGGATCGATTTCACCCGCAGGCGCTGCTTCAAGGAGTCGATTCCGTGGTGGCCTTGCGCCCCATCTCACCCAGCGATGGCCGGCGACGAACGCCGCACGGACGACGGGTGCAAGATCCAGCGGGTTTGTGCGCAGGCCCGGCGCAACGGGGAGGTCTTCGGCCAGGTGCGGCGCACCGGCAACCTCGTACAGCCTGTAGTTCGGGTTCGAGATCGCGTTACGTAACTCGCCCGACTCACTGATCAGCAGGTCGCCCTCGGCACTGACAAGGAAGACCTTGCCGATATCCGGCAACGGCGTGAAATCGTCGGGCAACACCGCCAGCACATCGTGTCTTGCGAACGCCGGGCGCCACAGCGGCACGTGCAGTACCGTCAGGTCGAACAGGCCCGCTCCACCGGGTCCGTAAAATAACTCGTAGAGCGCTTCAGCACTCTGTGAGACCCCATACGCATAACGCCGCCGTAACTTGCCCAGCGCGTCGACCGCAACCGGATCCTCGACGAGTGCTATGACGAATTGCTTGATGATCTCCACGTCCCTGAAGGAAGGTGGAGTGTCGGGTTCTATGATCTGACCGGCGACGATTGCATCGTCGACAAAAGGATCCAGCAGATTGAAGCCTTGATTGCTGAACCCGACTGACGCGTGGCTGAAGCGCCTTTCGAAAAGCAACTCCCGGCCCAGTGTGATGTCCCGAGCGGCCGTGCCGTAGATGAAGTGCGGTGCTTCGAAGACCACCGTCTTGTTGCCCTGGCGCGGATTTGCGGGCGCCACGATTTCGAACGGCACGCGGAACTCCCCCCTTGAGGTCATGCCAACGAAACGCCCGGCATGGCGCACATAGTCGACACCATTGTATGTGCCAAACGGCGTAATGCTGCTCTCGATGAGCATGCCCGCGTCCGCGCGGCCAAAAAATGCCAGCGTGAGCAGGGCCATAAGCGCCAATGCGGGGTTGAAACGAATCGTGTTCACTGTCTTGTTCATGATCTGTCTCCTTTGTCTGCCTGAGGTGCCAGGAGCCCGGAAGATGCTTGAACCGGGCGTCGGGCCACGCTATACACGGTATGAAATGGCCGGTTGGAGAGCTTGAAGGTGGCGCGAAGATTCAGCGAAGAATCGCGAAAGCGTGATACCTCACGCTATCGGATCGCTGACCTGACGCTGGATTCGGGACGCCGGCAGGTCCGGCGAGGCAATGTCGATGTCGAACTCCCGAAGCTCTCTTTCGATCTCCTGGCCGCCCTGGTAGCGGCGGCGCCCAATACGCTTTCCACCGACGAGATCATGGAGCAGGTCTGGGCAGGTGCCGTCGTGAGCCCGGCAACGATCGCGAAGCGGATCGAATTGCTCCGCCAGGCGCTGGGTGACGATAGCAGCGAGCCTCGTTACATCGCGCTGGTCCGTGGCCACGGCTACCGCCTGGTCCCCGACGTTCGTGAGACGTCCGACTCGCGTCCGGGAACTTCATGGAAACGGGTGGCGGCCGTTGCTGCCGCGTTCGCTGTGATCGCTGTCGCGACCTTGTTCCTTATGCAACCGGAGGAAGCGCCGCCTGAAAAGTCGATCGCGGTGCTGCCTTTCGACTCCCTGTCCGTGAGCCCTGAAGACGAGGTTTTCGCCGATGGTCTGAGCGAAGAGCTGAGTCACGCGCTGGCGGAAATCGGCGAACTGAAAGTTACGGGGCGAACCTCGAGCTTCTACTACAAGGGACGCGATGAGGACTTGCGCGTCATCGGCGAGGAACTGGGCGTCGCGAATCTTCTCGAAGGGTCGGTCAGACGATCGGGCGACAGGCTGCGAATCACCGCGCAGCTGATCAATGCGGCCGACGGCTTTCACCTTTGGTCAGAAACCTACGACCGGCGAATGACTGACGTTCTCGATATTCAACGAGATATCGCACGTAGCGTGGCGACGCGTCTGCGCGCATCCCTGGGGGAGGGCGATCCCCATGACCGCACGCGATCATCGACGAATCCCGAAGCCTACACGCGCTACCTCAAGGCCGTGAGCCTGTCACCGTATGGCGCCGGACCAGGCCTGGCGGACGCACAGGCTCTCGCTGAGAGTGTGACCGTACTCGACCCCGGCTTCGCGCCGGGCTGGAACCGGCTTGCGGCCATTCACGGCCGTCGCCTGTTCTTTGGCGACGATGCTTACGAACAGACGCCGCAGGAAAGCATGCGGATCATGCGCGACGCCGTAGATCGGGCTCTCGCGATCGACCCCCTGTCCGGCGAGGCTTACGCCACCCTCGGCGGCATCGCATGGGCTTTCGAAGGTGATGCGATGAAGGCCGCGCCCCTCGTCGAGAAGGCGCTCCTGTTCGATCCGTGGAACCTTGAGATCATCTCGTTCGCCGCTGAATTCGCAAAATTCATCGGCCGGCTCGACGAGGCAATGTCGCTCGAAGAACTGATCGTCGACCGCGATCCGCTGTGCGTCGGCTGTCGAATCCGGTTGGCCAAGTCGTTCATGTTCGCCGGACGCTTCGAGGATGCGGAGCGTGAATTTCAGACGCTCAGAGCAACCGAAGGCAAAGGATTTCTCTGGAACCTCGGCATCGTGATGTTGCACCAGGGCAGAGCTGAAGATGCATTGCAGTCATTCGACCAGATGGTCGATAACAACTATCTCGAATACCTGATCGTGCAGGGTCGGGCAATGGCCCTTTATGACCTCGGCAGGGAGACAGAATCGACGGCCGCAATCGAAGACCTGATCGAATCCTGGGGCTCCCGCTATCCGCTCGAGATTGCGCAGGCGCTCGCTCATATAGAGCGCACCGATGAGGCATTCGAATGGCTGAACAAATCGATCGCGGACAATGCGATCGAGCTGCAGACCCGGTACCCTTCCCCGCTCTTCAACAATCTACATGTCGATCCACGCTGGGACGCCCTGTTGGAACAGGTCGGTCGTGCGCCGGCGCAAGTCGAGCAGATTCCGTTTACGTTGACGACGGTTCTTAAAGAGCCTTAGTCCTTTGTCCGCTCTCGAGCCGCGAGTGCGAACGACTCCCCCGCGATACCCGAAATCCTGTCAAGGGTCGGCGGGTTCTCAGCGATTGGATAGTGCATGCACGCAGCCGCCGCGGTCGCGCTTGCCATTCGAACGAGGGATGCGTCGTCCATGCCTTCTTTCATCGCATAGATGACACCGGCCTTGAAGGAATCCCCCGCTCCCAGCGTACTCGCGATTTCGACTTCGAAGGGCTTGAAGCGTTGGACGTCCTGACCTTTGCGACCGAACCAGAGCTCCTTGGCGCCGAACGTAAAGATGACGAGTCCCTTGGTTCGGTCGGTGTATTCGGAAAACAGCGCGTCGATCTCGTGCTCGGGGTAGTTCCCACGCAGGAACTCATCGGAGACGACGTTCACTTCCGATAGCGCATGCATCTCGCTGTCCGCTTTGCAGTCGATCGTGGCGAACTTCACGCCGTGTTGCTGGCAAAGCCGCGCGACGCCGACGGACTCGTCGTAGAAGAACGGGTCCACACCCGCGACTTTGGACGTGCGAATCGCTTCTTCGTTGCCCGGGTTCCAGCGACGCAGGGACTTGTCGGCATAAAAAGCAACAAAACGGCCGAAACACGTGCGTGACTTGCGATCGACGAGCACGACGTCTTCCAGGCCCTCGAAATCAGGGTCGCAGGTCACGAGGTCCAGGGAGACAGGGGTGGACTCGAAGAATGAAAGCAGCTCGGGGTAGGTGTCGTATCCCTGGTAATTGCCGTCAATTTCGACGGACAGCCCGAGGCTCCCAAGTACGACGGCACAGGTGCCCGTCTCTCCGCCCGGCAGACGATGGCTCTCAGCGATCTCGCAATAGTTATCAGGCTCCGGATAATCGCCGTCGAGTCGGTGACTCGTCGTCAGCAGTGTCATGCCGTAGAGGTAGACGTCTTTACCAGTCATGGGCACTTATTCACATCTTTCCCCGCGGTATGACCAGGAGCGCGGGCTCAGGTCGTGGAAGCTGCGATCCAGCTACGAACGGTGATCTCGATAAAAGGTAAAGGGGCCGATGCGACGTCGAGTACCGTTTGATTGAAATCACGAATATCGAAGTCATCGCCCAGAGCCTGCTTCGCCTCCTCGCGCAGCGCGAGAATCCTGAGCTGGCCCAGCTTGTAGCCGAGCGCCTGCGCCGGCCATACGACATACCGTTCGATTTCGGAGGTGGCCGTCGCCTCATCTACACCTTCAGCGGCGACCATGTATTCAATTGCCCGCTCGCGGCTCCATTTCTTCGCATGCATTCCCGTGTCCGTGACCAGGCGCACCGCGCGATGCAACTCAGCCTGCAAACGACCGAGATCGCCGTAAGGATCGTCGGCATACATGCCCATCTCGGCCGCCAGGAGTTCGGCGTAAAGCGCCCACCCTTCGCCGCTCGTATTCGACCACAACGCCTTCACGATTAACGGAACATCCAGCTCCATAGCGGTCGCACCGTCCAGATGGTGGCCCGGCACCGCTTCGTGGTAGCTCAAGGTCGGCAAGGTCCAGCTCGGGTGTAGCGCGGTGTCACGGAGATTGATGAAGTAGTACCCGGGGCGCGAACCGTCCGGCGCCGGGGGATTGTAGTAACCCATCGGCGCAGACGCCTGGCTGAACTCCGGCACCATGCGCACCTCGACCTCGTGCTGCGGGAGCTTGCGGAACCAGCCCGGCAACTCCATGTACATGCCTTCGACCTGGGCACGAACGTCGTTCAGCAACTTCTCCCTGCCCTCGGCGTCGTTCGAATAGAGAAACCGTGCCTCGACATTAAGCTGTTGCAACCGCTCGCCGACCGTTCCTTCCACAAAGCCTTCGGACCGCAATATCCCGTCCATATCCTGTGTAATGCGGTCGACCTCGTCGAGGCCGGTCTGGTGAATCTCATCGGCCGACAGGTTCGAGTCGGTCATGTGCCGAATCTGCGCCGCGTACAATGCCTCGCCGCCGGGCAGACGCCAGACGCCGGCATCGTGCGGCGCCGATGCCCTGATCTCAACCATGTAATCGGCAATACGCTGGTATGCCGGAATGATGTCCGTGTCGATGATCCTCAGTGCGCGATCAGCGTAATCTTCGGCATTCTCGACCCCCGCGTCTTCGAGCCTGTCGGTGAACGACAAGTACATCGCGTTTTGGCCGGGCGGCGGCGCAACGAATGCCTCGACAACCGCCAGCGACTTCTCGACGATGAAATCCGGAGGAACGGCGCCCTGCTGCACACCGTGTTTATAGCTTTCGAGCGCCCCGTCCAGCGCCTCCCTGATGCTGCCCAGGCGCACCAGGTACGCCTCGGCCTCCTCTGCATTCGTCACAGGTTGCTGCGAGTTCATGAAATTGGGAATGTCGACGGTCGGCCCGGAATTCTGCACGATGGAATAAGGAAGGAACCACATCGTCCAGGCGCCCGCCGTCGTCCCGTAGTCAACGACACGCGACGGCGCCAGCGCTCCGTCGAACAGAATAGTGAGCACAGCGTACGTCCGCTGCCTGTCCGGGCTCAATGAGGCGGAGTCGATGGCTGTCAATTCTGCAAGTGCGGATTCGAGCGCGTGGTTGCGAGCCGCATTGCCCTCGACCGATCGATCCATCATTCGACTGCCCGTGCCGGGAACCTTGTCTTCGGGAATACCGAGTTGCGTCGCAGCCTCGGGAACGTTCGAAAAATACGCGAGTGTCATCGCTTCTACGGCCGCATCGAACGTGTCGTTCGGCTGCCGCGCCTCCTGGGACGTTACCGCCTCGTCCGCAGGCCCACAGGCGGCAATCAATACGAGTGCTGCGCTAACTACAATTGTCTTGATCTTCATTTATTGTTCCGAGTGTCCCGATCGCAAGGTCCGGTATTCTACGCAAAGCGCGCTGCAGCCATGGCGGATTTCTTCGCTCATCCCGCGATTATCTTCGTGAACTCGCTGCGATAGCTTCGGCTCAACGGCACATCGTCCCCGCTTTCGAGAAAAACACGCTGTTTCGAGTCGATCGACCGGATGTCCTTTACCTTGTCCACATTGACGATGAAACTCCGGTGAGTGCGTGCGAAAGGACCACCGGAGAGCCTGCCCATCACGTTTCCCATCGTATCCCTGACGACATACTCACGACCTTCCGCATGGACCGAAACGTAGTTGCGGGCAGCCTCGAGATAGTCGATCTGTTCGAAACGAACCACGCTATCGCCTGATCCCGTTTGCACAAGAAGACGGTTACCACGCGCAGGCGCCACGACCGATCTCGAGCGGCGATACAGTTGATACATCGTCGTGATGACCACGATACCGAAGTAGATCTTGATGTCTTTCTGGTATTCCACGATCAGGTTGGCAACGAACGGTTCGCGCCATATGTAGTTGTGGCCATTGATCGCGTACCACGGAATCCGCATCGCTACCATCAGCGCGTAATGGCCGAAAGCAAAAATCATGGTCCCGAAAGTGTGTCCGACGATCGCCTGCGCCCAGGTTTCGCGCTTCAACGGAAACAGCTTTAGCCAGCGAACCACGAACAGGACCATGACCAGGGCCGCCATTGCGCTCGTGACCTGCTCCGAGATCAGCAGGAAGTTGTTCTTGCCGATGCCGTCCTGGTCGCGTACCAGGATTTTCGCCACGAGGTCGGTACCCCACAGCACCCCAATGAGCACGGCCCAGCCGGCGGCCTCCAACCACGCGCGCGGGATGACTTTGTTCCTGTTCTCGGCGCTCAAACTCGTCCCCTATGTCGTGCTTTTCGTCCCGGCAACCTGCATTTCGTCCCTGCCCCCGCCGTTTTTCCATCGCAACCGCCTAAATTTCCAGCGAATTCCGAGAAACATGAGGTTCGTACGATGACCACGCGAAATATTACCAACAACAGGCTGCTGGCGGTGGCCTGCGTCATTTTCCTGCTACTTGTGCTCGCCGCGTGTGGCGGCGGAGGCGGCGGGCAAGCAGCAATTCCGGAGCCTGCAGCGGACGACTGTGGCCTGACAAGTGTCCTCGAGAATGGTGCATGCCGTACGTTCGCGCTGCGCATTGACGAACGGATTGCGACTCCCTTCACCGAAAGCGGTCAGCCGGTAGGCCTCGAAGTCGTATTGCTGAAGCCCCCGCACGAAGGCCGTTTTCCCGTCATCGTGTTTCACCATGGCTCGACGGGGAACGGCTCCGACCCTTCCCTCTTCGGCCTCACGTTCACGAGCAAGTCGGTCGCGCAGTACTTTGTCGAGAGGGGCTGGATAGTTGCGTTTCCGCAGCGCCGTGGCCGCGGCCAATCCGACGGTCTGTACGACGAAGGTTTCAAGCCCGATCGCAGCTCCTATTCCTGCCAGGAAGACCTCGCGCTGGCGGGAGCCGCTCGAGCGCTTGACGACCTCGACGTCGTCACGGACTGGATTCGACTTCGTGCCGACGTCGATACCACCAGGATGCTCGTGGGTGGCGCTTCCCGCGGTGGAATACTTGCAGTTGCCCATGTGGCGCGTCGACCGGACGTCTACCTCGGCGCCGTCAATTTCGTGGGCGGTTGGATATCCGAAGGTTGTGGCGATTATCGTGCAATCAATCGCGCGCTTTTCGTCGAAGGTGCGAGGTTTCCCGGGCCGACCTTGTGGTTGTATGGCGAGAATGACTCTTTCTACAGTCTTGCCTACAGCCGAACGAACTTTGAATCTTTCAGCATGGCAGGCGGGCTCGGTGAGATGGTTGAGATGGCGCGCGCTCCGGGCCTCAACGGCCACTTCATCATCAATGACCTGGAATCCTGGAGGCCGCCTATGGACAGTTTTCTTGCCCAACAGTGATCAGGGGCCTGTTTGCGCAAACACAAGCAGTAACCTCGTAGCGTCATTGTCGAATCTACTTCAACAATCGCGGGCAAGTTTTCGGATGCGTGGCAGGTCACCTTGTCGCGCGAAATAGATACATCCGAAAGCGTTGACATACGACGCGGCATCCATAAATTGGACTCTGAGGCATTAGCCTCACGCGCCAACAAGTTCGCTTGTTGACAACCGCCCTGCTAAAGGAGGTCCGAGCCTCTGCCAGTGTCGGGGGCGGTGGACGCGGAAGGCGGAAC